>Ga0137403_10000105_pt1 | contig 95035 bp, 79 predicted proteins | sample CZOMad2_1_16fung_FD_122057 | JGI IMG/M metagenome (GOLD analysis project Ga0137403, IMG submission 122057) | Vadose zone soil fungal communities from Angelo Coast Range Reserve, California, USA - CZOMad2_1_16fungal (Hybrid Assembly) | ecosystem: Environmental > Terrestrial > Soil > Vadose zone...
TCGACCAGTTCTGCCGTTTTCAGAAAATCGTAGTTGCCCGAAGAATTTAACGTGAGGTTGCGCACTCGTTTGGAGTGCACCAGCACGTTGTCGAAGTACCAGAGATTGATGTAGGGCAGTTCGTCGGCCAGAGTGCGCTGGATTTCCGCGTAGAGTTGTTTGCGGGTGTTCTGGTCGAGTTCCTGGCGGGCCTGATCGATTAGCGTGTCGATCCGCGGATCGGCAAAGTATCCGCGGTTGGAGCCGTTGGGAGGGAATTTGGAGGAGTGGAAGATGTATTCGAACATGTCGGGGTCTTCGTTGCCCCCCGACCAGCGCAGGGAATAGAGCTGGAACAGGCCGTGCGTTACATCGGAGAAAAACGTGGCGAATTCGAAAGTGCGAATATTGAGCGCGATTCCTACCTGGCGCAGTTGCTGCTGCAGCACCGCCGCCATCAGGCGCGTGCTCTCGTCCGTAGACGATTTCATGGTTAGGTGGAAGCGGACACCGTTTACCTCGGGATATCCCGCCTGCTCGAGCAACTGGCGGGCGCGAGCGGGATCGTGGTCATAGGCCGGCACGTCACCGTTGTATGCCCAGCTCTCCGGCGGCAGAACGCTGTTGGCGGGCCGGGCAAAACCGCGCATCAGATATTCGATGAACATGCGGCGGTCGATGGCGTAAGCGAGGGCCTGCCGTACACGTTCATCCTTGAGAATGGGATCACGTAAATTAAAAGCCAGATAGCCCAGTATGGTGCCGGGGCCACGCAGAACGGCGAGATTTGAGTCGCCTTCAAGGCTCAACACCGTGTCAGCGGGCAGCGCGTTAATGGCGATGTCGGCGCTACCCTTGCGCAATTCCAGCGCGCGCGTCGTGGTGTCGGGCACCACCATAAAGCGGACATTCGCGAGATGCGCTTTCACTCCCCAGTATTCGTCGTTGCGAGCGACTACAACTTCTTTGTCCGGCTCCGCCCTGATGAAGCGGAAAGGCCCCGATCCAATGGGATTGCGGCTGATCTCGTCGCCACTGCCCTGAGGCACGATGCCTATGGCGCCATCGGAGAGATTCCATAGCAGGGAGGCAAACGGCTCTTTGAGGTGGAAGGTTACGGTGTAGTCATCGGTCGCGTCGATTTGGTCGACGAGGTGGTAGGTGGCGGCCTTGGTACTGCGAATCTTGCCTTGCAGTAAAGAATCGAAAGTCCATTTCACGTCGCGGGAGGTCAGCGGGCGTCCGTCGTGAAACTTTACGCCGTGATGCAAGTGAAAGATGTATGTCAGGGGATCGGGAATATCCCATCGTTCCGCCAGGCCAGGCGCGACGTTGAAATGGGTGTCACGGGTGAGCAGGTCGTCGAAGATGAGATCGTCGATGCGCTCGGATTGCGCTTCCAGACCCACCCGGGGATCGAGGTTGGTGGGACTGCTCTCGATGATCATTACCAGGGTGTTGGGGTTGGGTTTGCTGGCGCAGGAGAGGGTGAGGGCCAGGCACGCGGCGCAGGCTAGAGCTTGGAGCACTCGGGATAGACTCAAAGGCAAACGCAAGGTCCCTCGTCTCGTTTCGGCGCGCGAACGCGCCTCCATCTTCGCTCGGGATGACAGTTTGTGCCCACTACGCATACGAGATCTTTCCCAGGATAGCCGGCCTCTGGGCTCCCGTGGCGGAGGGAATGTTTGACGGGCGATGGTTCCAGGTTTCGTAGGCCATGAGGGCAAACGCCGCCGCTTCCTTCGCTTCGGAGGGCAATCCGAATTCGTCGGAGGCGCGAATAGTCAGGCGCATAGGACGAAGCTCGTTGGCCAGCATGGCGAGCAGAGTTGGATTGTTGGCGCCGCCGCCGGAGACCACGAATTCTCGAAAATGTCCGCGACCTGGCAGCACAAAGCGGCGCAAGGCATCGGCGATCGCACGGGCGGTCAGGGCTGTGGCAGTGGCGACTACATCCGCTTTGCTTGCTCGTCCACAACGTTTGATGAATTGCTCTGCGAACTCGCGTCCGAACTCTTCGCGTCCGGCGGTTTTGGGCGGCTTGCGAAGGAAAAATGGGAGACGCAGAGCACCAGAAACAACGCGGTCAAGTACCAGGCCTGTGGCCGCGATGCGTCCATCGCGATCGTAGGGCTTCCCGAAAAGCCGGTCGATGACTGCATCGATCACCATGTTGCCCGGGCCGGTGTCGAAAGCCGTAACTTGCTTAGGGGATGCTCCCGCAGGAATTACCGTCAAGTTGGCGATGCCGCCAATGTTTTGCACGATGTGCCCAACTTTGGCATTGCGATAGAGCAGGTAATCGAGGAAGGGAACCAGGGGCGCGCCTTTGCCTCCCGCAGCCATGTCGGCTGGACGAAAATCAGAGACGACCGGGACGCCGACTCGGGCCGCGAGAACGGCGCCTTCTCCAGTCTGCCAGGTGACGGCCAATTGGCGGCCCAGGAATTTGGCGGGCTCGCCCTGGTGGTAGAGAGTCTGGCCGTGACAGCCGATCAGCGCTGCTTTCAGGCGGAATCGGCCTTGAGTGGCTAGTAGGGCTTCGGCGTAGAGTTCGGCAAGCAGGAAATTCAGTCTCGCTAGGTTGGCTACGCTCGCTTGCTTGGCATTCATGGCCTGCAGGACAGCGTGCCGGACATTTTTCGGGTAGGGGTATTCGGCGTGGGCAAGGAATTTGAATGACAGGTTCGTGGATTCGGACGAACGCGGGCGGGTGCGCCCGCGCCACACTAGCTTGATCAGCGCCACGTTGATGCCATCGGCCGAGGTACCGCTCATGATGCCTGCGACGATCATGCGCTTGCTCCCGGCTTGGAGAGGCCGATCTGCTCGCTGAGTCTCCGTAGCTGGCGCGAAAGTTTCTCCAGCTTCTGGGGAGAGGGAGCCGGCGATCTGCGCTTCAGAGCGGATGATTTCTTCTTGAAGGCCAGCACGCGAGTCGCGGAGTCTGCTACCCGTTGGGCAAACTTGCGGTTGCCCTCAGCCTCTTTGATCAGGGCTTCGTAGGATCGCGTGACGTACTCTTCGATGTGGCAGATCAAGCAGAGATCGCCTCCGGCCCGGATGTGTTCGATCGCAGCCTGCTCGATGGGTGAGGCTTTTAGTACTCCTCCCATTTCCAGATCGTCGGAGACAACCAGGCCGCGGTAGCCGATCTTCTTGCGCAGAACATCTGTGATCCATTTCTTCGAGAGCGATGCCGGGCTCTGGTCGTGCGTGATGGCGGGATAGTTGGCGTGTCCGATCAGGACCATGGGCAGCTCACGGCGCAGCGCGCGGTACGGATACAGATCTTCTGCCCAGATCTTTTTCCACGGTTTGTTGATCGATGGAAGTTCCTCGTGCGTATCGAGGTTGGCTTCACCGAGACCGGGAAAGTGTTTGGCTGAACCTACGACGTTGGCGGCGTGCAATCCCTTGAGGAATTCGCGGGCATAGAGGACCGCTTGTTTGGGATCGGCCGAAACGGCGCGGGAACCCATCACCGTTTTGGACGCTTCGAATGCGAGGTCTACTACCGGCGCGAAGTCGGTGTTGAATCCCAATGTTCGGCAGGCTTCGCCGATCACTTTGCCATGCTGGCGGAAGAGTTCGCGGTCGTGGGTGGCGAAGACGTCGGCGGCGGAAGGGCTTCGGCCAATGACGTTGCGGAAGCGGTCGACCCGGCCTCCTTCCATGTCCACGGCGGTGAAGAGTGGAGTGGAGACGCAGGCCTGGCAATCCTTCAGCAGCTTGTAGGTTTGCTCTCCTCCAGTGATATTGCGGGCGAAGAGGATGACGCCGGCGGGTTGCATCCGGGTCAGCAAAGCGGCAAGGCCGGGGGACATTTCGGTACCGTCGAAGCCCATGATGAGCAACTGACCGATGCTCCGATGAAGATTAGAGGGGCTTTTTTGTCTGGACATTATAGGTAATCATTCAAGCATTACTTTATTTATCGACCAACGACTACGTCAGCGGCTGAAACCGCCTCTCCCAGTCAAGCTCCAATGCCGCGCTGAAGCGCTGCTTTACCCAAAACCCAAGCCGATTTCATTCCACCTGCTTTTTAAGCTGGGCCAGTAGATTCAGCGCTTCCAGTGGAGTCAGCGAATTCAGATCTACTTCACGCAACTTGTCGAGGACCGGTTGCGACAGCGGAGTGAAGATAGTCAACTGCGCCGCCTGCGGGGTTGCGCCCGGCGAGAGGTGTCCCATCAATTGCCGTTCTGCGCTTTCGTGCTCGGCCAGGACTTCGCGGGCGCGCACGATCACCTCGTGCGGAAGTCCCGCCAGTTTCGCCACCTCGATTCCGTAGCTGCGGTCGGCCGCACCGGGCACGACTTTTCGCAGGAAGGCGATTCCGCCGCCGGTTTCTTTCACGGTCACGTGATAGTTTTTGACGCCGGAGAGTTGCTCGGCCAGTTCGGTCAATTCGAAGTAGTGCGTGGCGAAAAGGGTCTTGGCCCGCGTCCGGGCATGAATGTATTCGACCGCTGCCCAGGCGATGGCCAGGCCGTCGTAGGTCGCAGTGCCGCGACCGACTTCGTCAAGCAGGATGAGTGAGCGCGGAGTCGCAGTGTGCAGGATGGCAGCGGTTTCCGTCATCTCGATCATGAAAGTGGAGCGGCCGCGGGCCAGGTTGTCGCTGGCGCCGATACGGGTGAAGACGCGATCCACCAGACCCAGCCGGGCCGATCGCGCGGGCACGAACGATCCGGCTTGCGCCAGGATCACGGTGAGCGCGGCTTGCCTGAGATAAGTGGACTTGCCGCCCATGTTCGGGCCAGTCAGTACCATGATTGCGTTTGTGGTTGAGTTCAGGAAAAGATCATTGGGGACGAAGCGGTCTCCGCTGCCCAGTTCCAGCTGTTCGATGACGGGATGGCGTCCAGCTACGATTTCAAAATCGGCAGAGTCGTCAAACTTGGGGCGACAGTAGTTTCGTAGGGCCGCGATCTGAGCCAGAGCCGCTAGGACGTCGATTTCAGCGAGGGCGAGCGCGGTCTGGCGGATGCGGCGGGCTTCTCCTGCAATGGCCGAGCGCAACTCGGCGAACAGGCGGCGTTCGATATCTACAATCTTTTCCTGGGCGTCGAGAATCTTGGATTCGTATTCTTTCAACTCCGGCGTGGTAAAGCGCTCGGCGTTGACCAGGGTCTGCTTGCGTTCGTAGTCGAGCGGAGCCAGGTGCGAATTCGCCTTTGAAATTTCGAGATAGTAGCCAAAGATCGAGTTGAACTTTATTTTCAGGCTTGCGATGCCGGTACGCTGGCGTTCGCGCTGTTCGATTTGAGCCAGAAATTGCTTGCTGTTTCGGCTCAGGTCGCGCAGTTGGTCGAGTTCTTTATCAGCCCCGGACTGAATTACACCACCGTCGCTCAGGGAGATGGGAGGCTCGGGGATGATGGTGCTTTCGATGCGTTGGCGAAGATCGGATAGTTCGTCGACTGAGGTATGGAGTTTGGTGAGGCGATCCGGGAAGCTTTCACCGGCCTGGGCTACGGGCGAGGCCTGCGCGGCCGAGTCGGCCGCGACCACATGTGCAGTGGAGGCCCCAAAGCGTTCCAATGCTTTGCGGACTGCTGGGAGTTTCGCTAAGGATGCCGCCAGGGCGAGGACATCACGCGGATTGGCGGTTTCCAGCGTGACTCGGCTGAGCAGGCGCTCGAGATCCAGGATCCCATCGAGGGCTCGCCGGAGTTCTTCGCGGGCCATAGTTTTCTTTACCTGAGACTCGACTGCATCCAGGCGGGCGTTGATCTCAGCGATGTCGATGGACGGGCGCAGCAGCCAGGAGCGCAGAAGTCGCTTGCCCATTGGCGTGACCGTCGCATCTATCGACCGGAACAGCGTGACGCCGGCATCGGCGCCGGCGAAGAGCGGTTCGATCAGCTCGAGGTTTCGCACCGTGACGGCATCGAGCACCAGGCAGGTTTGAAGTTCGTAGAATCCGATGCGATCTACATGACTCAAGGTCCCGCGCTGGGTGGAGCGCACGTAATAGAGGATGGCACCGGCGGCGGCCGCGGCTGCGGGCTTGCCCGACAGGCCGAAGCCTTCCAGCGATAGAACTCCGAAATGATTTTCCAGTAGCGGGATGGAGTGGTCGGGGGCGAAGATCCAATCGTCGAGCGGGGTTTCGGCGTAACCTGAGCTGCCCGTTGGGCGGCCCGGACGGGGCCCTTCGACTTTGCTCAGGGCAGGCTCCGCCCCGTCCCCCCGCGGTTCGTGGTTCCGCCGGCCTGCTTCGAACAGCGGAGCCGATGACGCGTACAACACTTCTTTCGGACGCAGTTGTTGAATCTCTTCCTGGATTCTCTTGGCGGCGTCTTCTCCCTGGAATTCGGTGGCGCGAAATTCGCCGGTGGAAAGGTCGAGAGCGGCGAAGCCTACCCGCTCACCGGTCCGCGCGACAGCGGCGAGGAAATTGTTTTCCTCCGAACTCAGGGAAGAGTCTGCCGCGGTGCCGGGAGTGACGACCCGAGTGACTTCTCGTCGCACGAGTTTTTTGGCCAAACGCGGATCTTCTACCTGCTCGCAGATGGCGACTTTGAATCCTTTACGGATCAGCTTCGAGATATAGCCTTCAGCGGCGTGATGGGGTACGCCGCACATCGGGATGGCGATGCCCTTTTCTTTGTTGCGCGAAGTGAGCGTGATCTGGAGCTCCTTCGCGGCGAGGACGGCGTCGTCGAAGAAAAGCTCGTAGAAATCTCCCAGGCGGAAGAACAGCAGGGCGCTGGGATGCTCCTTTTTGATGGCGGCATACTGCCGCATCAACGGGGTGGACGGCTCGGTCATTTCAACGGGGTTCGTGCGCGGATTATAACAAAGGCTGTGGTGATTTCCGGGTGATGGAAATCACAATCAGTGCGTATCTTTCGCTCCCTCGGAGCTTGGTGGTTGACGCTGACTAACCCCGGGCTTGCGCCCGGGCCTGCATTCTTCCGCCGCTCCGCGGCTGGTGCGTATTTGGTTTCAGCCGAGAGCGCCCACGCGGGTTTACTCGCGCTCGGCTAGCCGGAAGCCAGATCGCAGTTGACGTGGCCTCCGGGCCGATGTTTTCCTTACACGCATGGAACTGCGTAAGGATCCGATTACCCGCTCCTGGGTGATTACCGGCGACGACGTGCCTGACCATGCTCCCCGCGCCGAACCCTTTTGCCGGTTTTGTGCCGATGCGCCGGTGGCGCCGCAAGTAGTGTCCAACATGCCGGGAGTGGAAGGCGCTGTCTGGTCGGCGCGCGCGGTGGTGCATCCCGCGCCGCTTTATCGGATTGAAGGCGAGCCGACCCGGCGCGGCGACGGAATTTACGATCGCATGTCCTCGGTAGGCGCCCACGAAGTGTTGGTAGAGAATCCACTGCACGACCGGCAGTTGTGGAACGCGAGTGACGCGGAGATTGAGCAGTTCCTGCTGCTGCTGGCGCATCGAATCCAGGATTTGAAACGCGATGCGCGCTTCAAATACGTTAGCGTCTTCAAGAATCACGGGGCCAATGCCGGGCAGGAATTCGAGCATCCCACGTCGCAATTGACTGCGACCACGTTTGTTCCGCGGCGGGTACTGTACGAATTACGGGCGGGCCGGGATTATTTCAAGGCCAAGGAGCGCTGTGTATTTTGTGACATTATTTCCCAGGAGCTGCAGCAAAACCAAAGGGTCATAGAAGTGCGGGGCGACTTTATCGCGCTCTGCCCTTATGCGCCCCGCGTGCCCTATGAGACCTGGATCATTCCCCGGACCCATGAAGCGGCCTTCGAGCGTTTCGGCCTGACCCGGCCGGCTAATATGCTTGACCTCGCCGCACTGCTGCGGCGCACGCTGCAGCGGATTCGTACTGTGACCGGCGAATTTCATCTCGTGCTGCACACCTCTCCCAATACGCTGTTTCAATCGAAGAGCCTCGACTATTGGAAGACCATCGATGATGACTACCACTGGCACATCGAAATCCTGCCGGTGGTTGGAGGGAAGGCGAAATCCTATACGTTCAAAGAAGTTTATTATTCGCCGGTGACCTCGGAGAGCGCCGTCAAGCTGTTGCGGGAAGCACGGATTGAGGGCTAAGAGCGGGCGTCGGACCTCGGACGTCAGCCACTACTCTAATGGCGCGGCTCCACGTGACCGACTAACGACCAACGACCGCTCCTATGACTCTCCGTCGCATGAAGACCTACACCGGTGGCCAGGGATACGCCTATCAGTACTATTTTGTGGGGAAGCGAGCGGCAATGGCCGACGCAGCCAAGGTTCCGGCGAGCGAATATATTTTTGATGTCACCTCGGACCGCAAGACTACATTTGCGGTGAGCGTCTTTCTGCCGGACGAATCTCTGAAGGCCTGGGCGGATCGGCATGGACGCGCCCTGACCGACGCCGAGCAGTACGGCGCAGTCAAGATGAGGTTGTTTCAGGCTTTTGACGAAATCGAGGACATGCTGGCGAAGGGGCGCCGGTTGGTGCTGAGCCCGGAGAGTCTGGAAACGGCGCTGGGTGCGTTGGGCGTGCAATAACTGCTATCGAGCCGGTGGCGCCTTTGCGATCTCGGGCGCTTTGCTTTGCCTGGCCGGTTACCGGGTGAACTTTTGATTTGCCTGCCTCACGACCGGTGCAGACTATAATCAGGACGGACGACATCTGGTCGGTGGGCTTCGAATCTGTTTATGCCAATACTGTGGCTCCGAGTGGCGCTTTGTTGTTATGCCGTGGGACTGCTCTATGCGCTGCTGGCCTTGACTCGCACCAGTGCGTTGTTGAACCGGGTGGCGCTGCCGGCCATGAGCCTGGGCATGGTATTCCAATTTGTTTCGTTGACCGAGGCAGTCCTGATCTCGGGACAGCTCACCCTCACTTCGGTGCACAATTCAGAGTCGCTGCTGTCCCTGATAGTGATGGCGGCGTTTATGATTGTGTATCTGGTTTACCGCACTACCTCGCCCGGGATCGTCGTCTTTCCTCTGGTGTTTGTTTTGACGTTTGTCGCCGCCACCACGCAGCAGCCATTTCTGTTGGCATCGCCCGGCATGCGCCGGGGATGGCTCTTCGTCCACATCGCCATGATCTTTGTCGGTTATGCGGCGCTGTTCCTGAGCTTCGCCGCCAGTCTGCTTTATCTGTTGCAGGAGCGAAGCCTGAAGTCGAAGAAGCCGGCCACGATTCTGTTGCGCCTGCCGGCCCTCGAAGTGATTGATCAGATCGGCTATCGCTCGCTGCTGCTTGGGTTTCCCTTTATGACGCTGGGGTTGGTGGCGGGGAGCATCGTGGCCCTGGCCACTTATGGGCGGCTGGACTTTCTCGATCCCAAGATTTTTCTTTCATTGCTGATGTGGGCGGTATACATGGTGATGGTGTTTACCCGCTGGAATGCGGGGTGGCGAGGACGGCGGGCCGCTTATCTCGCGACCGGCGCCGTGGTAGCTGCAGTGATCGCCTGGTCGGCGAACTACTACAGTACGATTCATGGGTTCGTCCAATCATGAAGTTTCAGCTCATTGGGGTGAACCACAAGACCGCGCCGGTGGAGGTGCGGGAGCGACTGGCAATCCCTGAGTCGCATCTGCCGGAGGCGATGCGGCGATTGGCCAGGCATCCGGGAGTGGAAGAGGGGATGATCCTCTCGACCTGCAACCGGGTGGAAGTGTTGACCCAAACAAAAAATGGCGCCGTGGACTTGCGCGCGTTTCTACGCGATTACTTTGAGCTGAAACCTTCCGAGTATGAACCCCACCTTTATGAATATCGCGAGAGCGAGGCGGTGCGTCACTTGTTTCGCGTGACTTCCAGTCTGGACTCGATGGTCGTAGGTGAACCGCAAATTCTGGGGCAGGTGAAAGAGGCTTATGCTACGGCCCGCGCCGTAGGGGCGGTGCACTCGCAGCTTGATCTGCTGCTGACCCGGTCGTTCGCGGTGGCCAAACGGGTGCGGACGGAAACAGCGGTGGGCTCGTCGGCGGTGTCAGTGGCCTCGGTCGCAGTGGAACTGGCGAAGAAGATTTTTGGATCGTTGCAGGGTAAGCACGTTTATCTGGTGGGCGCGGGCAAGATGAGCGAACTAGCGGCGCGCCACCTGATTGCTCACGGCGCGGAATCAATTTTTGTGGCCAACCGCACTTACGATCGTGCCCAGCAGTTGGCGGCCAAGTTCGACGGGCAGGCGATTCTGTTTGAACAACTCTACGAGACCTGCGACCGGGCGGATATCGTCATCACTTCGACAGGAGCGCCCCATGCCATATTCCGGCGGGAACATGGCGAGCTGTTTCTGGCGCGGCGCAAGAACCGGCCCATGTTCTTTATTGATATTGCGGTGCCGCGGGACGTCGATCCGGAGATGAACCGGCTGGATGGCATCTTCGTTTACGACATCGACGATTTGCAGCAGGCCGTGACTTCGCATGTTGATGACCGGAGAAAAGAAGCGGAGCGCGCCGAGGCGATTATCACGGGAGAAGTGGAGCGCTTTAAGGTCCGGTTGCAGACCCTGGATGTCGTTCCTACAATCGTCTCCTTGCAGGACCACCTGGAAACGATTCGCCAGGCGGAGATCGACCGGGTGCGCGGCCGCCTGGGGCCGCTCTCGCCGGAACAGGAGCTGGCGGTCGAAGCACTTACGCGTGGGATCATCAGCAAGATCATGCATACCCCCATCAGCACGCTGAAGACCGCAGTGAGCCAGCCGGAGGCCACTACGGTAGTGGACATTGTGCGGCGGCTGTTCGATTTGCAGGATAAGAAAAAAGAAGACGACAAGAAGGCGGCGAAGTCTTCTGGTGGAGACTCCGGAGCGAAAACTTAGTGGCTCTGCTACGTATCGGTTCCCGCGGATCGCAACTGGCTCTCTGGCAAGCCAATCACATCAAGGCGCTGCTCGAACAGCGCGGACACCAAGGCGAAATTGAGATCATTAAAACTACCGGTGACCGCATTACCGATGTGGCTCTGGCGCAGGTCGGCACCAAGGGTATGTTCACCAAAGAGATTGAAGAAGCGCTCTCCGACAAGCGAGTGGACCTCGCGGTGCACAGTTTGAAAGATCTGCCCACAGAAATCCCGCCAGACTTCGAGATCGCTGCGATCACCACTCGGGAAGACGCGCGAGATGTTTTCTGCTCGTACAAGTACAGCAGTGTGAAAGAGCTGTCGAACCGGGCGCGGGTAGGGACCAGCAGCCTGCGGCGGCAGGCGCAACTGAAGGCTCTGCGACCCGATCTCGATATTCATCCCTTGCGAGGAAATGTGGACACCCGGCTGCGCAAGCTTGAGGCGGGCGAATACGATGCCGTGATTTTGGCCGCGGCGGGATTGAATCGCCTGGGCAAACGGGAGTGCATACGGCAGGTGCTTCCGGCCAAGCTGATGTGCCCGGCGGCGGGGCAGGGCGCTCTGGCCATAGAGATTCGCAAGGATGATTCGGGTGTGCGACGGCACGTGGTTTTTCTGGATGACGACGCAGCCCGCAGCACGACCACCTGCGAACGGGCCCTACTGAACCAGATGGGCGGAGGCTGCCAGGTCCCAATCGGGGCGTTGGCGGAAATCGTCGACGGCCGGCTGCATCTTGAAGGGGTGGTCGCGCGTCCAGACGGTATGAAAGTGTTGCGAGAATCGGGCGACGGAGACGATCCGGTGAAGCTCGGTGAAATGGTGGGCGAAGCGCTGCTTCGCAGTGGCGGCGATGCAATTTTGCGGGAAGTATACGGACAAGCGGTAGTAACACCACAGCAACCATAAGGTCTCAGTAGGGCCTGAGTGGGCGCGGGCGACTCGCCCGCGCCGATCAGGCCAGTGCGTCCAAGGCATGAAATCCGCCACAAAACCAAGGACTGTAGGGCCGCTCTCAGGAATCCGGGTACTGGTCGGCCGGGCCGGGCATCAGGCGAGTGCCCTCTCTACCGGACTTCGCGACCTAGGCGCGGAGGTTCTGGAGATTCCCTTCATCGAGATCCGCAAGCCCCGGTCTTATAAGGCGCTGGATAGTGCCCTGCGAAATCTCTCAGAGTACGACTGGCTCATTCTGACCAGCGTCAACGGAGTCGACGCGTTGTGGGAGAGGCTGCGAAAGCTTCACTTGGGTGGAAAGCCGATGCGTCATCTCAAAATCGCTGCGATCGGACCGGCGACCCGGCAGGCCATCGAGCAGCATGGTGTGAAGGTCAGCGTTGTGCCCAAGGAGTATGTGGCGGAATCGGTGGTGGCGAGCCTGCGGCGGAAGGTAAAAGGGAAGCGGGTGCTGCTGGCGCGGGCGAAGGTCGCGCGCGACGTGATTCCGCGGGAGTTGCGCAAGCTGAGTGCGCGGGTGGACGTGGTTGAGGCTTACGAGACTGTGGTTCCGCCGTCCTCGCGGCAACGGCTGCGGGCAGCATTGACGTCTCAGAATCGACGGCCTGATTGGATCACATTTACCAGTTCTTCTACGGTTAAGAATTTCATGGCGCTGGTTGACGAAAGCCGCGGCCGAGTCGGCCGCGACCACACGAGCGGTAGCCACAAGCGTCATCTTAAAGGGGTTAGGCTTGCTTCCATTGGGCCTGTGACTTCGTCTACTCTTCGGGAGCTTGGGTTGCCGGTGGACGTTGAGGCTGCCGAATATACGATCCCTGGGCTCATCAAGGCCATTTCTTCCGGGAGGTAAGTTTGCGAACGAAGCGTCTTCTTGTGTCACTCGTTTTGGTATTGACGGTTTCTTTTGGGTCTGCTCAAACCAGTTCTTCAGATTTTCCACCCAACGAACTCTTGCAGCGCATCACCGCGGAGGGCCTGCGGGCGCACATGGCCTTTTTGGCGGACGATCTGCTGGAGGGACGCGGCACCGGAACTCGCGGCTACCAGCTGGCGGCAAATTACGTTCGGGCGCAGTTCGAAGAAATGGGACTAAAACCCGCGGGAGTGGGCGGCTCGTACTTCCAAAACGTGCGCTTTCGCAGGATTGAATTGTTGCGGGACAAGAGCTCGCTTGTAGTGAAACCCAAGAACGGCTCGACTCGGACTCTGACCATCGAGAAGGATTATGTGATGGGCGGCGACCCGCTTTCTGCCGACACCACGGCCGAGGGTCAGGTCGTATTCGTTGGCTTCGGCGTGAGCGCTCCGGAATTCAAGTACGACGATTACGAGGGTATCGATGTCCGAGGCAAGATTGTGGCGGCGTTGTATGGTGCTCCGCCGAAGATGCCGTCGGCTCCCGGTGCCCATTTTTCCTCGACTGAGCAGAAACTACGGATGGCGGCGGAGCATGGGGCCATTGGGTATATCTCCATCTGGGCCGGCAAAACCGAGCAGCGTACTCCGTTTTCAGAATACGTTCGCTTCACGCGAGGGCCGGCGCTGCGCTGGCTGGATGAAAAAGGTGTGCCGGATGGCGCGGAGCCAAGTATCCGGGGTGCCGTGCGCATAAGTTCCAGCACGGCAGCGCTGTTATTCGAAGGCGCACCGAAGTCGTGGAAAGACGCGCTCCAGGCTGCGGAGAATAGTCAGCCGCAGGCCCTTCCGCTAACCACCAGCGTGGCCATGCACATCGTCAGCCGCTATTCGGAGGCGGAGAGTCCGAACGTTGCGGCAATTCTGCCGGGCTCCGATCCACAGCTTAAGAATGAATATGTCTCGTTTACCGCCCATCTGGACCACCTGGGCATCGGGGATCCGGTGAAGGGAGACAGCATTTATAACGGGGCGGCTGACAATGCGTCGGGCACGTCGGCGCTGCTCGAAATGGCGCGGGCGTTTTCCGAGTTACATCCCGCTCCGCGGCGCTCGCTTCTTTTTATTGCAGTCACTGGGGAAGAAGAGGGTCTGTTGGGTTCCGATTACTACGCACAAAACCCCACGGTGCCGATCACACAGATCGTGGCCAACATCAACATGGACGAAGTTTCCTTTCTCTACGACTTCAAGGACATTGTGCCCCTGGGGGGCGAGCACTCGAGCCTCGGAGCGGTCGCCGATGATGTGGCCCGCCACATGGGCCTCACGGTCAGCCCCGATCCCCTGCCAGAAGAAGTTTATTTCGTGCGCAGCGACCAGTATTCCTTCATTCTGCAGGGCGTTCCAGCTTTGTATATCGAAGAAGGACTTCAGACTGTGAATCCCAATCTTGATGGCAAGAAAATGCAGTTTGATTGGGAAGTTCAGCGTTATCACCAGCCCAGTGACGACATAAACCAGCCACTCGACTTCAACGCGACTGTCAAGTGTACCCGTGTGGATTTGGCCGTAGGTTATGAGGTCGCGCAGCAGACGGAGCGTCCGCACTGGAACGCTGGGGACTTCTTCAACAAATTCACTAAGCCTGCCCGGTAGTGTGGGCGCGAGCGTCCTGCCTCGTGCTGGGCCGTTCGTGGCGCTGCCGCACGAGCGGGCGCTCGCGCCTACCTTTCACTCAGTGTGAGGGAACACCCGCAGTTTGCTGGGGGGACTCGTGCCTTCAGGAACTCCGAGACGCGCTTGTAGGCATCAATCTGGTTTTCGACCCGGGCGAAGCCGTGACCCTCGTTTTCATACACTTTGTATTCGGCCACGCCGCCGCGCTTTTTGACCGCATCCACCACCTGCAGGGCTTCTTCCTTGGGGCATCGCGGATCATTGCCTCCGGCCAGCAAAAGCAAGGGCGCTTTGATCTGGTCCACAAAGAAAATCGGGGAGCGGTCGTGGAAGAGATCTTTGTTTTTCTCCAGGTCGCCCATGGTGGCTAGATCGGACTGCTGCAGCACTGGATCTTCGTTGGCGATTTCGGTAAACCAGTTCACGAAAGGGACGATGGGAACGCCCGCCGCCCATTCGTCGGGCGCTTTGGTTACACCCATCATCGTCATGTACCCGCCGTAGCTGCCGCCCATCAAGGCCAGTTTCTTGGGATCGAGGTAACCCGTCTGCTTGACGAAATCGGCAGCGGCGAGAACATCCTGCAGATCGCCGCCGCCCATGTCGAACAGGTTGGCCTGCTGAAATTCTTTGCCATAACCAGTAGACCCGCGATAGTTGGGCGCGACCACCATGTAGCCCTGGTTAACCATGTGCTGAATGATTCGGCTGAAAGAATTCACGCTTTGCGACGTCGGCCCGCCGTGAACATAAACCACGGCTGCGTTCTGCCCGCTGCGCGCCATGTTGTAAGGGACATACACAAAGGCGGAGATTGTCCACTTGCCATCGCGGCTGGGATAGTGCACAAGAAATGGTTCGACCATATCTTCCGAATGCACCCCAGCTACCAGCGAATTCGTAATCTGTTGCGACTTGCCGTCGGCGACGGAATAAGTCCAAACATCGTTGGGCGAGGTCGGGCCGTTGTGATAGTAGAGCAGGCGCGAGCCGTCGTGAGTGAACGCAGATTTCGCGCCGCCTAACCGGTTTACGCCTTTGGGCAGCGGCAGGGAAGTGGTCTTTCCGGAAGCGATCTCGTGTAGGTAGATGTCGGTGTTGCCATCGACGTTGGCTATCCAGGTAACGGATTTACCATCGGGAGAGAAATTGCCACCTTCGATTTCCCATTTGTCCTGGGTAAGCCAGTCGATTTTCTTTCCCTCAATGTCGAGCAGGCCGACGTTGTCGTAGGCATTGCCCGCGTTTGAGGTAATCAGCAGGCGCTTGCCATCGGGAGAAAATTCGTTGGCGGTGTAGGTTGCCTCTCCCTGATGTGGAGTAAGCAGGGTGCTTTTACCAGTGGCAACTTCGGCGACGAAAATATTGGAGTCTGTGCCCTTGGCCTGGTGCTGGGTATATGCGATCCACTTGCTGCCGGCGGACCAGATGGGGTTCACGTTCATCTTGTCCTTGGGCGTGCCGGTGGTCAGGTGTTTGGTGTCGCGCATCAGGGTGTCGAAGATATCAATTTCGTAAACCGACGACGTCTTGGGCTTCACCGTATAGGCGAGATAGCGGCCGTCCGGCGACCAGGTCGGACTCTCTTCCGAGATCTCGCGCGTGTTGGTGATGTTGATTACCTGTCCCGTCTTTGGGGAGACGAAGAAAATATCCCACTGCTCATCGCCGTCGTAGTCGGAGATGTAGGAGATCCACTTGCCGTCGGGCGACCACGTGGGCTGAGTTTGGCGCTGGTCACTGACCGTAAGTTGCGTGGGCCATCCGCCATCGGCGGGGACCAGCCAAATATTGTTGCGGCCGCTGATGTTCGAGACGAATGCGATGGTCTTGCCGTCTGGCGACCAGGTTGTGGCTCCAACCGATCGCGTCATGTACAGCCGTTCGATGGAAAAGCTCTGCTGGTTCTGTTCTACATTCGCATTGGGCTTGCTGGTGATCTGCTTGGGGTCGGTGATCGCCTGGGGTGCGGGCAGGGTTTGCGGCAGGGTGAGAGTGCTCATCGAGATGACCATGGCGAACAGAGTTAACGAGCGCATCGGCGATACGAAAAGTGTAGCAGAGGCGTTTGTCATCCTGAACGCAGCGACTTCGTCGCATAGTGAAGAAGTTAACGCTCGGCTCGATTGCGCTTACGACCGAGATCACGGGTGTCGTGGTGATGCTAGGGGTTCTTCGACTCCACTTTCCATTCACAAGCGAATGGAAGAGTTCCGCTCAGGATGACAGGGTTTGGCGTTGCTGACGTTACTTTGCGTTTTTGTGGATTTCGATTGTGCTCCAGGTCTTGTCGGCGGCGTGGCAGATATTTTCCAGCGGACACTCCGCGCACTTGGGTCGGCGGGCGATGCATAGTCTTCGGCCGTGCCAGATGATCTGGTGGGAGAACAGCGTCCATTTTTCCTGCGGGATGATTTGCATCAGGTCTTGTTCGATCTTTTTGGGGTCGTGGTTGCGGGTGAGTTCGAGGCGGCGGCTGATGCGGTGGACGTGCGTGTCCACGACCACGCCTTCGTTCTGCTTGAACCATGTGCCCAGGACGACGTTGGCGGTCTTGCGGGCTACCCCGGGCAGAGTGAGGAGTTGGTCTATCTGATCGGGGACTTGGCCGCCGAAATCACTCATGATCTTTTTTGCCGCACCCACAACGGACTTCGATTTGTTCCGGAAGAATCCCGTCGAGCGGACGTCCGGCTGGAGCTGCTCGGGCTTGAGCGCGGCGAAATCCTGGACGGTCGGATACTTTCTGAAGAGTTCGGGGGTAACCATGTTTACCCGAACGTCGGTGGACTGGGCGGAGAGGATGGTTGCCACGAGCAATTCCCATGCGCTCTTGTGGTGCAAAGCGCAGGTGGCGTCGGGGTAGAGGGTGTTAAGCCGCTGAAGGATGTCCTGTACCCGGTCGGGGGCAGTGGGATTGTAAGCCTTGCCTCGCGCTTTGGCAGGGGCGGCAGCACGAGCGGCGTGGGGGCGGGCGCCCTCGCCCGTCCGGGACGTCCGAAGGGCGCCTGGTTTCTTGCTGGCAGCGGCCCTGCGGGCGCCTTCGTGGCGTCCGGTCTTCGCGGGTTGGCGCGGGGTGATGCCGCGAGGCATGGGAGCTCCTCAAATCGAGGGTCAATTTTAGCAAATTGTTTCGATAGCAACTGTGGGGTCGGGGGCTGGCAAAGGCTAGCCGTCCTTCGGACGGCCTGGACGGGCGAGGGCGCCCGTCCCCACACAGTCATGGCCGGGAACTCAAATCTTTCTTCGGCATAGTCCGCCGGTCCTTTCGTAATGTTGTGGAACCACGGGGCTAATTGACGCACTGCGGCTGTCCCGGTAACCTGAAAGAGATTTCCGGCGATACTCGGAGCGTGACGTGGCGGTGAAGTCCATCCAACTCGGGCAGGTGTGGCGGAACGATACTGACGGCCAGGATTATCTTGTCACCAAGATGTACAGCGAAGTGTTCACCCAGTATGCGATGCTGCGGCCTGCGGGTTTGACCGCACCGGATGTGCCGACGGTGAGAGTGAAAGTGACCAAGAACGCCAGTGGCGCCTCGTTGCCCGGATACACATTTACCCAGGAAGGCGCATTCTGAAGCTTGCCGTCGGTCCGCCGAGTAAAGAAACCGTGCCTGCACCAGCGATCCCCGTTTAACATATTTCCCGCATGACTGAAAAAATCCTTGCGGTTCTGTTTGTGTTCATCAAGTCCGTCGTGGCGGCCACAGGCTACGGCGGGGTTGCCATATTGATGGCGATCGAGTCGGCGTGCATTCCTTTGCCGTCCGAATTGATCATGCCTTTTGCCGGGTACCTGGTTTACGAGGGCTCGATGAAGCTTCTGTGGGTGGCGACCGCGGGTGCCATCGGCTGCAACCTCGGATCCCTGGTGGCCTATGAGATTGGGTGCTACGGCGGGCGGCCGCTGGTGGAGAAATATGGCCGCTGGATCCTGATGGGCCACCGCGAGTTGGACTGGGCCGACCGCTTCTTTCTGCGTTGGGGCTACCTGGCGGTGCTGATCGGGCGCATGCTGCCTGTAATCCGGACCTTCATCGCGCTACCGGCGGGAATCGCTCGCATGCCGCGCGGACGCTTCCACATCTACACTTTTCTGGGTTCCTGGCCGTGGTGCCTGGCTCTGGCGTACCTGGGCATGAAGCTTGGCGAAAACTGGCGCGAGCTGGGCAAATACTTCCACCAGCTTGACCTGATTATCGGAATCGGGTTGGCCGCCGGTATCATCTGGTTTGTGTGGTCACACTGGCAGAACCGGATGCGGACGGAGTAACGTTCTAAAATCGTTGCAGATTTGTGATTTTAGATTGTCGATTAACCCGCTGCCTAAGTTCTGAAAATCTACAATCTAAAACCTGCGATCTGCATTGTCTCAGGAGACCCACCATGAAGCGTCTCATGCTCTTGCTCGTTGTCTTGCTGATTGGCGTGAATGCCAGCCTGGCGCAGAGCGCCTCCGCTGCGCCGGGCCAGCCCTACGCAATCGAGTATTACTATAAGACCAAGTGGGGACATGCGGACGAGTTCCTGAAGTTATTCAAGAAGAACCACTATCCGCTGCTCAAGAAAGAAGTGGAGATGGGACGTATGGTCAAGGTCTGGATGGACCAGCCGCGCTATCACACCACCGAAGATGGGCGCTGGGATTACCGCGTGACCATTGTGTTCAAGAATTCCACCGTGGCCAACGAGCCCTTCGAAGAAGATGCTTTGAAGAAGCAGCTCTGGCCCGATCAGGCGGCCTACGAGCGGGAAGAGCAGCGACGCTTTGAGATTCTGGATGCGCACTGGGACTTGCCGGTCAAGACGCTGGACCTGGAGAAGTAGCGTGTGGTCGCGGGCGACTCGCCCATGAGGGGCCAGTCCAAAAACCGCGGGCGGGTCGCCGGCGACCACACCAACCCGCGATGTTGCCATTCGCGTTGCTTCCGTCGCCGTTCACTGCTGGCGCGGTTGCAAATGCCGACTCAATACGAGAACATAAGAAGTTCGCCTTACATTCCCAACGGAGTCTATAAGGAAGCAGCTTAAACATGCCGACGCGGCCGAAGAACGTAAAGACAAAGACGGAGTCGAAACAGAGCAGCAGCGATATTCAAGCAGCCAAGGGCAAGCTGGGAATCATGATCCCTGGCATGGGCGCCGTGGCCACCACGTTTGTCGCTGGAGTGGAGGCGGTAAGGAAGGGCATCGCCAAGCCGATCGGATCGCTTACCCAGATGGGGACGATCCGGCTGGGTAAGCGCACGGATGCACTATCGCCCAAGATCAAGGAATTTGTTCCTCTCGCGTCCCTCAATGACCTGGTCTTTACCGGATGGGACATTTTCGAAGACAACATGTACGCGGCGGCCTCGAACGCCGGAGTTTTGGAGCGCGATCTGCTTGAACAAATCAAGCCGTTCCTGACTTCCATCACCCCGCGCAAAGCGGTCTTCGACCACAACTATGTGAAGAAGATCGATGGCCCGAACGTCAAGAAGGGCAAAAACAAGATGGACCTGGCGGAACAGGTCCGAGCGGACATGCGGGATTTCAAGAAGACCTCCGGCGCGTCCCGGCTGGTCACTATCTGGTGCGGTTCGACAGAATCATTTATTGAGCCGACAGCCGCTCACCAGTCGCTGAAGTCGTTTGAGAAGGCGTTGACCCAGAATGACGAAATGATCGCGCCTTCGATGATCTATGCCTATGCGTCGCTGATGGAGGGCGTGCCCTTCGCCAACGGGGCCCCGAACCTCACGGTGGACCTGCCGGTGATGCAACAGCTAGCGCGCGACAACTCGGCGCCGATCTGCGGCAAGGATTACAAGACCGGGCAGACCCTGATCAAGACCATCCTGGCGCCCGGATTCAAGGCGCGGATGATCGGGCTGAACGGCTGGTTCTCGACCAATATTCTAGGCAATCGCGACGGTGAAGTGCTGGAGGATCCGGGGTCTTTCAAAACCAAGGAGGAGTCCAAGCTGTCGGTGCTGGAGCATATCCTGCAGCCGGAGCTTTATCCTGAACTGTACGGCAAGTTCACCCACAAGGTCCGCATTAACTATTACCCTCCTCGTGGAGACAACAAAGAAGGCTGGGACAACATCGACATTTTCGGATGGCTCGGCTATCCGATGCAGATCAAGGTTGATTTCCTGTGCCGCGATTCGATTCTGGCTGCGCCGCTTGTATTGGACCTGGTGCTGTTTCTCGACCTGGCGCAGCGCAGCAAACAGTTGCGCGGGCTGGGAATCCAGGAGTGGCTGAGCTTTTACTTCAAGTCGCCCATGAGCGCGCCCGGGCTTTATCCCGAACATGATTTGTTTATTCAGCTGATGAAGCTGAAGAACACATTGCGGCACTTGAAGGGCGAGGAACTGATTACGCACCTGGGACTGGAATATTACTGAGTTCGAACACATTCGACCGTAGGGCCTTAAGGAGAGCAGAGAATGGCAGTCAAGATTGCGAAGACAGCAGATCGTAAGAAGGAAATGGATACTACCAAGAGCACGGATTGTCCCAAGTGCGGCAAGCCTACGCGGATTGTGAAGCGGGTTAAGGATCGTGAGCGCGCGGTTCCGGGGGGGATTTTTATTTCCTGCTCGGCCTGCGAGTTTTACGAGAAGCTCTAGCAGCCCGTGGGAAGCAGGTGAAAGGATGTTGAACGAAACGGCGCAGGTTCGGCTTTCACCTAGGGGCTTTCAGCGCTACGCCAAACTTCCGGCTCTAGACTGTGTGGCACAAACACTCTTTTGCCCTTTCAGGGCTTTGTGATTTCCCACGTTTCACCCGGGGCTCGCGCCCTGGGCTACATTCCTGCGCCGCTTCGCGGCTACGCACTGACGGCCAGGCTCATTTGCTCGAGGATGGCGCGGGCTTCGGCGCCGGGATTTGCGGCGTCCGTGATGGGGCGCCCAACGACGATGTAAGTAGCGCCTGCGGCGATCGCCTGGGTGGGGGTTACCACCCGGCTTTGATCGCCACGATCTTTTCCCGCCGGGCGTACGCCTGGAGTCACAATCAAAAAATGCTTGCCTAGTTCCGCGCGTAGCTCAGAAGCTTCCAGCGCGGATGCAACTACACCCTGACATCCACTGGTAAGCGCGAGACCCGCCAGGCGCAATACCTGGTCGGAAACGTGGCCGCGCACGCCAACTTTCTCGAGATCCTGCTCATCCATGCTGGTCAGCACGGTGACCCCGAGTACCATCAAGGCGGGGTTCACGCTGCGGGTGGCTTCTACCGCGGCGTGGATCATCTTGCCCCCTCCGGCGGCGTGGATGGTGAGCATGCTGACGCCTAGCCCCGCAGCTTCGCGCACCGCGGCAGCAACCGTGTTCGGAATGTCGTGGTACTTCAGGTCCAGAAAGACTCGACGGCCCGAGTCGACGAGCTCGCGCACTATGCTTGGGCCTTCGGCCGTGTAGAGCTGCATCCCGACTTTATAGGTCAGGGCCGAGACGCCCACCGCCGCCACAATCTTCTGGGCGGCAGCTGCGGACGAGACATCTAACGCGACGATCAGATTTTGTCTCGGATCGTACATCGTAAAGAAGTGTAAAAGATTTGGAGCTCGGAGGCTAGTAGTGCAGGGCCGCGATCATTTGCGTTTGGGTGTTCTTTGGCTGGTTGTTGACAACGTCCAGACGAACCCGTTGCAGGCCTTTCGACCCGAAGTGAAGCACCCGCGCGCTGTTGTACGAGAGGTCGATGATACGTCCCGGGACGATAGGCCCCCGGTCATTGATGCGCACCACTACCGCCCGCCCGTTGCGCAGGTTAGTGACCCGCACCCAGCTGCCCAGAGGTAGCGTGGGATGCGCGGCCGTCAGATCGTACATGTCGTAGGGCTCACCGCTGGCCGTGGCTCGACCCTGAAAGTAGCTTCCGTACCACGACGCTGTCCCAATTTGATACGGCTTTGTCCGGGCGGTCTTGCCCGGCGCGACGGTTGCCGCCTTACTACGGGTGTTCGCGGACTCCGAGTTGATCGGTCGCTGAGCTGCCCCTAGGCTGACGACCATTAAAACCGTCGCCAGTATATGAGCTGTATGTCCTCGCATTGTCACCTCACATCTCTTAGTCGTTCCTCCCCTACCATCGCCAAGGATTCGACAAGGCTAACGGGCTGGCTATCACCTGTCAACCCGGATTTTCCTGTAGCAAGATGCTTATCTAGTAATAGATGTCTCACGTAACATACTGTTAATCTTGACTAATGCTACCCATATTGCTGTAGTCAATGAGCTTACATGTTTACATAGTAGTAACTGCAGCCAAAAGTGTGCAGGATGGCAATTCTTACCCGATATTCGTTTTCAATGGGTTACGAGCATTACGTCGGTTTGCGCCGAGGTAACCAAAATGGGCGCGAGCGTTCTCGCTCGTGCAGCAGCGCCACGAATGGTTCCCCCACCAGCGGGACGCTCGCGCCCAGATTTGTTACATTGCCTTTATGGCTCAGTCGCCGCCAGTGGTTCTGACCATCGCCGGGTTTGACCCCTCTTCCGGGGCGGGAGTGACGGCGGACATCAAAACCATCGCGGCACATGGCTGCTACGGCGTCGGTTGCATCACGGCTTTAACCGTCCAGTCGACGGTGGGGGTTCGGCGGGTGGAGGCGGTGAGTTCTGAGCTGGTGACGGAGACGCTCCGGGAACTGCGCTCTGACATGCAGATTTCTGCGGTCCAGATCGGCATGTTGGGGTCGGAGAAGGTGGTTCGGGCGGTCACGGATTTCCTGGAGGAAGCGGGGCTGCTCAATATTGTCCTGGATCCGATCATCAAGTCGTCTTCCGGACACGATCTGATCGATGGTTCGGGGCTGCGTCTCCTGATCGAGCGACTTCTGCCGCTGGCTACCGTTATTACGCCGAATGTGGATGAAGCGGCGACACTGACCGGACTCGAAGTCACGAATCTCGAGCAAATGCGTGTGGCTGCGGCCCGGCTTCAGGAGATGGGTGCTGCCAGCGTCGTCATCACTGGCGGCCACCTGGATAAGGCAATCGACCTGCTGAGTTTCACCAGCGGCCGGGGTGTGGCGCAGGAAGTCTTCAAATCCGACCGCCTACGGTCGAACTCAACCCACGGCACTGGCTGCGCGTTCGCCAGTGCCGTGGTCTGCCATCTGGCGCGGGGCCGCGGATTGCCCGAGGCCGTGCTACTGGCGAAGGCGTATGTCGCGGCGGCGATTGCGAATGCGCATCCTCTGGGACGGGGTATCGGGCCGGTGCATCATTTGTATCGCATGCATCAACAGAGGCGGGTTGTGATCAACGATCCGGAATCGCCGAACTAGCCCACCCAAGGCCACATGGGGGCGGGTGCCCCAACGCCGCCCGGCCAGCGAAGCCTGGCTGATCTTGCTTTGGCGCAGACACCAAGTCTTGGGCGAGCGTTGCTCGCCCGCCTGGACGAGGGCAGCCAGGCCTACGTCGGTGGTGACGCTTACGCGGGTTGGGGTTGCTCTTAGCGCTTCGGGTCAGACGACTTTTTTAGCAGGAGGCCGGCGGCGAAAGCTGCTATCGCACCCAAGAGCCACTGCATGCGGAAGAGTTGGACGGCCTGAAAATCATTAAAGGTTTGCACGCTATACATCAAGCCTACGGCGATGCCAGCCATCAACAGACATGCCATTCCGACGACAAACGCGATCAGCGACGCGGTGGACAGTCCGAGCGTGCGCTTGATGTTGTGGAACTCCAGATAGAGGGTCCAGTGAGCGGCGGTCGAAGGGCGCGCCTCACGCGAGGCGCCACAGACGTGGCAGAAAAGCGAACCCACCATGAACTCGGTGGCGCAACCGTCACAGACTTCAACCATGCCCGGGCGGGCCACTTCGACTGCAACGACGGGGGGCCGCCAGAACTCATGTTGCGCGTCATGTACCACGTCAGCCATGGAAATCCTCGATTGTTCACTTCGCAAGCCGGTGACCAAAATCCGAAAATCGGTAAGTCATTGAAACGCCACTTCTTTGGCGGCTGACTTTAGACACAACAGTCGCCCACCGGGCAAGAATTACCGTTTGAACTAGGAAAGATGCGCTCGAATGATAATGAAAAGATAATTCCGAATTCCGATTATAGGCACAGTTTCCTCGCGCTGATGTTCGGCGAGTCTTAACCTTTTTGGTTCGCGGCGGACCATGGCTGGGCTTCAGGTAAACTAAGGTTCAGCGACCTACGAGAGAGAATTGCTTTCCCCGCTTCCACGCCGCGTCGTTGTACTTCTGGTTGTCCTTCTGCTGGCCGCGCAAATGATGGCGGCGCCTCCGGACTCGATCCCCGAATCGCTGGCCTATCGTCCGCATGATCCGCAGAACCTGACCGCATTCAACCACTTTTACAACCTTGCCTATGACCAGGCGGTGCAGGAGTTCGAACAGGTGCTGGCAAGGCACCCGAACGATCCCTTCGCGGTGAATCATCTGCTTACTGCGACCTTATTTCGGGAACTGTACCGCATGGGTGTGTTGAATACCGGCGAGTATGCCAACGATACTTTTATTTCCGCGCCACACCGGCCGGCGGATCCTAGGATCAAGCAGCAGATCAACGACTTGGTGAAGCGGGCGCTGCAGCTGGAGGAGAAGCGCCTGGCGCCAAACCCGAATGACGTGGAGGCGCTGTACGCCCGGGGTGTGACCCGGGCCCAGTTCGCCACTTACACCGCGCTGATCGAGCGCGCCTGGTTCTCGGCTCTGCGGAACGCGGTGGGGGCGCGGCGCGACCATGAACGCGTGCTTGAACTTTCTCCCTCCACGACTGAGGCAAAACTGATTGTGGGGGCGCACAACTACGTGGTGGGAAACTTGCCCTGGGGTGTGAAAACGGCAGCCTCCATGGTCGGTTTGGGAGGAAATAAGGACAAGGGTCTCCAATATCTCAAGGAATGCAGCCAGGGCAAGGGCGAAACCAGCATTGATGCCCAGATTCTGCTGGCGGTGTTCCTGCGGCGCGAGCATCGCTACGACGAGGCCTTGCCGATCGTGCGTGGGCTAGTGCCACGCTTTCCGCAGGATGTACTGCTGGCATTGGAAGAGGGACATCTGTTGCGGGCGGCCGGCCGGAATCAGGAGGCGGAAGCGGTCTATCGTAAGATCTGGCAGGCGGGACGGGAAGGACACTATCCCGGGCTGCACTACGAGATCGCATCGCTCAGCCTGGGTGATTTGCGGCGCAGCCACAAGGACTTCAGCGGAGCGGCGCAGGCGTACGAAGAGGTGGGGCAGGCCCCGCAACCTGATTCCGAGGCGTTGCAGAAAGCCAATCTTGGAGCCGGGGAAATGTACGATCTGTTGCAGAAGCGTGATCTTGCCCTGGCCAAGTATCAAGCTGTGCTGGCCGCTGATGCCAGCACGGTGCGGGCGGAGATTGCGCGTAAGCGGATGAAAGAAGCCTATCGCGAGAACTAGAAGTGGAACATTCTGCTTTCGAGGTTCGTATCTCCAGGGGAGGCAGATTTATGTATTGCAACTACTGTGGCAAGGTTATTCAGGACGACGCTAGTCATTGCGCGTATTGTGGCAAGCGTATCGGGAGTGTGATTGCGCGCCACCGTCTGGTACGCCCCAGGGCGGGCCGTAAGATCGCGGGGGTTTGTGCCGGGTTCGCGGAATACTTTGATCTTGACGCGAGCTTGGTCCGGTTGGTGTGGCTGCTGGTAGGAGTGATGACCGGAGTTGGGTTGCTCTCATATCCCATTGCCTGGGTTGTGATGCCGGAAGAGCCGATCAGACTGGAGGCGCCGGCGGGACATCAAGCTGCGGCTCTCTAGCTGACGTGTCATCCTGAGCCTCTACCTTTCGTGTCATCTTGCGCGGAGTCGAAGCAGCCCTGTTAATCTTCTGGGACGCTTCGTTCTTTCGTGCTCGTGGCACAAGATCGCCGGTGCCGTGGTGATGCCAGGGTTCTTCAACTCCGCTTTTCCATTCGCGAGCGAATGAAAAAGTTCCGCTCCGGATGACAGTGTTTGTTGGCATGACTCCTAGCCGATGATTCATATCAAAAGTGCCGACGCCGAGATTGCGTATCAGGTACTGGGTAGCGGTTCGCCGATCGTCTTGCTCCATCCTTTTCCCGTCCATCATGAATTCTGGTTGCCTGCGGCCCAGGCATTGACCTCTCGCTATCAGTTGATCCTGCCGGATCTGCGTGGTCACGGTGAGTCGGGCGCGGGCGAGGGCCCGGCCACGATGGAGAAGCACGCGGCCGATATCGCCAAAATTCTAGATCATGCCGAAATTGGGCGCGCGCCCTTCGCGGGCGTCTCGATCGGCGGCTACGTATTGTTTGAGTTCTGGCGGCGATATCGTAGTCGGGTAGCGGCGCTGGCGCTGTGCAATACAAAAGCGTCGGCCGATTCTCCGGAGGCCAAGGCGGGACGTTTGCAGGCCGCTGCCGACGTGGTCGAACGCGGGACCGAACCTTTTTTTGAAAGTATGGTACCAAGATTACTTGGCCAGAGTACGCGCGCCAGTCGTCCCGACCTGGTAGATGGCGCGGTGAGGATGATGAGAAAGATGTCGGCCGGGAATGTCGCCCAGGTTCAGCGAGGCATGGCGGAACGTCCCGACTCGGTCGCTGATTTGAAGACGATTAATGTCCCGACGTTGCTTATGACCGGGGATGAGGACATCCTCACCGGCCCTCCCGAGGCGGAGTTGATGCGGCGGAATATTGTCGGCAGCGACTTGAAGATTATTCGGCATGCCGGGCACTTTTCGCCATGGGAGCAGGCGGCGGAGGTGGGTAAACTCCTGCGCCAGTTTTTCGATAATGTAGGCGCCAGCGTTAGCGCTCGGGCTTAGGAGTGCGTGGCGCTGGCACACGAGGGTTCACGCTCGTGCGTAGGGTTTGTGAGCACTGCCGCACGGGCGAGGGCGCTCGCGTCTGCATTTGCTACAATTCTCTCGCCATGTCCTCGAACGCGACGATCGATACCCTGCTGCTTCCCGAAAAGACGGTAGTCAATGCCAAAGGCGATGGCGCCGCTCTCGACATCAGCGGGGCGGCCAGCCGGGTTTTTCTTTTGACCCTGGAGATCAGCAACATCGTTGAACAGGAAGCTTTGGACGTCAGCATATACGGATCTGCCGACGGGGCCGCGTGGGGAGCGAAACCTCTGGCTGCATTTCCCCAGAAGTTTTACCGGGGCCAGCATCCGTTGCTGCTTGATCTGACCGGGCATGCCGACGCAAAGTTCATTCGCGCGCACTGGGAGGTTAACCGCTGGGGACGGGGCACGGTAACTCCTATGTTTGAGTTCCATCTCGCCATCCGGGAAGTGCCGCCGGATATTCTGAAGGAAGCCACGGCTGAGGCCAAAGCGCTGGCCTAGAGATTGCAGATTTCCGATTGTAGATTCCGAATTTCAAATCGAGATAGAGGGCGCTGAAGCGCCTGTCGCGCCACATCAAGTAATTCAGCCATCAGCAATGAATGCGATCCCTCCCACTGTCATGCGTCCCGCCCGAAATGTTTCGGGATCCTTGGGGCTGCCTGGGGACAAGTCGATCTCACACCGCTATGCCATGCTGGCCGCCATCGCCGAAGGCACTACGCGGCTGGAGAACTTCTCTACTGGTGCGGACTGCGCCAGTACGCTGGGTTGTTTAAAAGCCTTGGGTGTTGAGGTGGAGCGCAGCGAAAACAAAATAGTGATTCACGGCCGGGGTCCGAAACTGCAACCCCCGATCGCCCCGTTGGACTGCGGCAACTCCGGGTCGACAATGCGGATGTTGAGCGGAATTTTGGCAGGACAGGATTTCGGCAGCGAGCTTACAGGCGACGAGTCGCTTTCGCGGCGTCCCATGGCGCGGATTATCGCTCCGCTCGAAATGATGGGGGCGAGGATCGCCGCCCAGAACGGCGGACGGCCGCCGCTGCACGTCACGGGTGGAAAGCTGCAAGCGATCCGCTACAACATGCCGGTGGCGAGCGCGCAGGTGAAATCTTGCCTGCTCTTTGCCGGGTTGTTTGCCGCGGGGGAGACCGCCGTCGTTGAACCCATACGGGCTCGCGATCACAGCGAACTGGCGTTGCGAGCGTTTGGGGCAGCGCTCAACCAGCACGGCGATGAGGTGCGAATTGCAGGTGGACAGAAGTTGCGGGCCATCGAAGCCGTGGTCCCTGGCGATATTTCGAGTGCGGCGTTCTTTCTATGTGCTGCCGGGCTGTTCCCGGAATCGCAACTAGTGATCGAGGATTTACTGATGAATCCGACTCGGGCGCGACTTCTCGATATCCTGATTCTGATGGGGATTGGGATCTCGGTTACCCAGATCGAAGAACAGCACGGTGAGTTGCGTGGAACAGTGAAAGTGGAAGGGCGCGACCTGAAAGGAACCACGATTGCCGGTGCCGATGCAGCCGCGTTGATTGACGAAATCCCCGTGCTGGCAGCGATTGCGCCTTACACCACGGGCGGAATGGAGATTCGCGATGCGCGTGAATTGCGGGTGAAGGAGTCCGACCGGATTGCCGCCATCGCCGCCAATCTTCGCGCCATGGGCGCGCAGGTGGAAGAGCGTGACGATGGTTTGAAGATTCCCGGGGGCCAGACTTTGCGCGGGGCGGAAATTGATTCGTTGGGCGATCACCGTATCGCCATGGCGTTCGCGGTGGCGGCGTTGCGAGCGGAAGGGGAGACGCGGATTCGAGGAGCGGAAGCTGCGGTGATTTCGTATCCCGGATTTTTCGATGCGCTCGAGCGTGTGGTGCAGCGTTAGGTTCGCGCCGCGGGCTCTTTCGCCCTTTCAGGGCTCGGTCTCATTCGTGGTTTTACCCGGGGCTTGCGCCCCGGGCTTCACTCTTGAGCCGCTCCGCGGCTAGTTCACGTGCTCCAGCTTGCCACGAAATTTGATTGTGCCGTTGGCATCATTGACGGCGGCGACGTCAGGGTTGGTGTATACCCTGGTTGCTTTCTTGCGAGGACGAACACCGGCCAGTTGGGCAACGCCGTAGTCGCTTTGAAAGGTCGCGGTGCCCAACTCGATTCCATGTCGTTCGGCGGAGAACGCGGTGGCGGTTTGCGCTGCGGACGCCGACGATCCCTGTGCCGGTGAATTGTATTGCACCCCGGGCTCATACAGGAGTGGCTGGTTGTAGGAGACACGGGAGCCGGCCGCATTTTCCAGCGTGCTGTTGCTCGCGCCGACGGTGAGAGGCGGAGTGTCCAGGGTCAGGAATGGCGTGGGCAAGGCCCCAGGGGACGCGACTGGAGTCGAAAGACGTGGAGCGAATGGTTCCGCGTACTGGCCGGGATAAGTCCAGGCGTCCTGCGCGGACGCGAATCCGCAGCACAAGAGCAGCACGCACAAAGCAAAAAGCAGTCGCATGTGTCCTCCTCGAAAGCCGGCGACCATCAGGAGTCCGGGTGGAACCGTCTGGAAGCCTTAACCACGGCCTCGTCTCCTGCGTGCGACATTCTAGCTCCCCACGTAGCGGGCGTAAAGGCTGCGGGCGACCGCGGTATCGGTGGTGCCCTTGATGATGGCTCGACCATCGGGGAACAGGGTCAGCTCGTATGGTTCGGGCCAAAATTTCAATACGAAATCGTTATGCCGCACGGACCCGTGCGGTTTGAGGCGCGCGCTCACCTCCACAAAGTCGACCGGTCGATGGCGCTCGTGGATCTGCACCGAGTTCCGTCCGCAAAGCGTGATGTGAGGCCGGCCTTCACCGGCGAGATGGATAAAGTCGTGCTCACTGCAGGCGCGACATCCGGGGCGCGGGTTTCCGGCTCCAACTTCGGCGCGTTCATTGCGCCATAGGTCAAAGGAAAGCACGGTGCGCCGGAGCTGCTGGTCAGCACCCACGATGAGTTTGATGGCTTCCGTCGCGGAAATAGAGGCGGCCAGGTTTACCGCAGAGTTCAGAACTCCGGCGGTTTCGCAGGTTTCGAAGGCGCCGCGAGGTGGGTCGGGGAACACGCATGCCAGGCAGGCGGTTTTGCCCGGCAGCACATTCAAAGTGATGCCGTAGCTGCCCACAGCTGCGGTGTAGATCCAGGGCATGGAAGTCTTCACGGCAAAATCGTTGATGAGGTAGCGGGTCTCGAAATTGTCGGTGCCGTCGAGGACCAGGTGCATTCCATCCAGCAGGGACTCGATGTTTGCGGGGACGAGATCGGCAACCACAGGTTCAATTACAATCTGAGAATTGAAAGCAGAAACCTTACGAGCAGCGGCGATTGCCTTGGGCAGCGATTGGGCTGCATCGGCTTCATCGAACAGGGACTGTCGTTGCAAATTGCTAGGCTCAACGTAGTCGCGATCGAGGATGCGAATGGTGCCCACGCCGGCGCGGGCCAGCAGGGAGGCCAGGGCGGAGCCGGTGGCGCCGCATCCGACCAGGCCGACCCGGGCAGCGGCCAGCTTCTGCTGTCCTTCACGTCCGATTCCAGGGAAGAGCACTTGCCGCGAATATCTTTCTTCCAGATCCAAAGAGATCACCAGTTCCAAGGGTGCAAGCCTTTATTATAGGGGCCACTCGGTTTCCCAGGCTAAATGCAACACTGCCTGATACCCGTTCATCGAACCTTTATAACCCGCATGCGCGAGGAGCCGGTTTGCGTTTAGAGGTAGCGATTGGGAAAGCCCTGACAGGACTGGGGTTCGCGGTGGTGCTGTGCCTGAACGCAGCGGCCCAGTCGCCCCCGGCGCAGGGCTTGCCCGGGGCGGAGGCCGTTTCCCAATCCGCGGAGCCCTCTCCGGCCCCGCCCGCACTTGGGGGAATGGCCGAGTATGAGGGCCTTATCGTCCAGAAGATTGCCTTTCCCGATCTGCCCTTGGCGAGTACGACGCGCCTGCTTGACTTGATTCCGCAAAAGGTCGGCACACCCCTGGAGCGCGCGGGAGTCCGCGAAAGCATTCGGGCGCTGTACGCTACGGGGCGTTTTGCCGACATCCAGGCTGAGGCCGAGCGCACTTCGGCCGGCCGAGCCGAGCTGAGGTTTCGCGTTCGCGCGAACTTCTTTGTGGGCGAGATTTTCGTGACCGGGGAGCCGAATCCGCCGGCGGCCAATCAGGTGGTCAACGCTTCGAAGCTGCAGTTAGGGGAGTTGTTTACCCAGGAGAAGATAGACACCGCTTTGACCAGCATCAAACAACTGATGGAGCAGAACGGTTATTACCAGTCTCACATCAGCGACGAGCAGCAGCCTCAGACCGAGACCCAACAGATGAATTTCGTGTTCCATATTGCGGCCGGACCCCACGCTCGAGTTGGACGAATAACCGTGACCGGTCCCGCGGGATTTTCCCCGACGCAGATTCAGGAAGTGGCCAAGATGCGCAGCGGGGACTACGTTACCGTGCAACGGGTGAGCCGGGCGCTCGACCGGCTGCGGAAAAAGTATCAAAAGCAAGATCGCCTCTTGTCCCAGGTAGCAATCTCCAGCCGGACCTATCGTCCGGAGAGTAATACCGTGGATTACGCCTTCGACATCCAGCCTGGACCCAGGGTTGAGATCACGGTCGAAGGCTTCAAGATCAGCCGTAATCAACTCAAGAAGAACGTTCCGGTCTACGAAGAAAACGCTCTCGACGATGACCTGCTGAACGAAGGCCGGCGCAATTTGCTCAATTACATGCAAGGCCTGGGATACTTCGATGCGAAAGTCACACTGCAAAAGAATCCGGCTTCCGCCAGTGCAATGCGGGTCACGTATGAGATTGACGCGGGCGACCGCCACAAGTTGTTGAAGCTGACGATTGCCGGTAACAAGGCTTTCAGCGAAGAGCAGATTCGATCGCGGATGCAGATCCAGCAAGCCGGCCGCTTTCTGGCGCACGGCCGCTATAGCCAGTCGTTGCTCAACGCGGACGTTCGCAACCTCATTTCCAACCCGTATCTCGCCAACGGTTTTCTGAAAGTCAAAATCACGCCCAAGGTGGAAGATAACTATCAAGGCAAGGAAAACGACCTGGCCATCACCCTGCAAATTGATGAAGGTCCTCAAACGATGGTGGGGACCCTGGAGCTCGCCGGCAACGAAACGAAAATGGCCAGTCCGTTTCCTGAGCTCAACATCTCTCCCGGACAGGCTTTTGGGTATTCCAAGATCAACGAAGACCGCGAGATCGTTCTGAACTATTACTTCAATAATGGCTTTCCCAATGCCACCTTCGAGGTTTCGGCCAAGCCTTCTCCCAGCAACCCGCTGCTCATGGACGTTACATACATCATCCGCGAAGGCGACCAAGTCATCGTGGACCAGGTGTACACCGCTGGGCTGGAACATACGCGCCCTTTTGTCGTACAGCGCGAAATCCAGATCAAGCCGGGCGATCCACTGAGCCAAATTGACATGCTGAACACCCAGAAACGCCTCTATGACTTGGGCATATTCAGCCAGGTGGATACGGCGGTGCAGAATCCGGAGAGCAGCGAGCGGGAAAAGAATGTGCTGGTGAACGTGCAAGAAGCCAAACGCTACACCTTCAATTATGGCCTGGGACTGGAATTCCAAACGGGACAGCCGAGCTCAAACACCAACCAGCCTCTGGGAGAGACAGGAGTCAGCCCGCGGGTCTCCTTTGGCGTGACTCGGCTCAACTTTCGCGGCCTCGATCATACCGTAACGCTTAAGGCCAACGTAGGAGGCCTGCAGCAGCGTGGCCTGATTAGTTACACGGCTCCGCGCTGGTTTAACAAACCCAACTGGCGCCTGACCCTCACCGCTTTTTACGACAACACGGTCGACGTCACGACATTCACGTCCCAGCGATTAGAAGGGTCAATCCAGGCTGAACAAGCAATCAACAAGACCAGCCTTATGACCTACCGTCTCACCTACCGGCGGGTGCGGGCGAGCAACATCCAGAACACCGTAAGCCAGGACCAGATTCCACTGCTCTCCCAGCCCACACGGGTTGCGATTCCCAACTTCAGTTACATTCGCAACAAGCGTGACAATGATCTCGAAACCACCAAGGGAAACTACACCACGATTGACGGCGGCGTGGCGGACAGCCACTTTGGCTCGGAGACCGACTTCGGCCGGCTGTTGATCCAGAATTCCACTTACCACTCCATCGGCCGAAAGCGGAACTCGGACCAGAAATTTGTGCTCGCCCGTTCCACGCGCATCGGAGTTGAGACTCCGTTTGGCAACACCTTCATGCCCCAGCCTGGAGCCGAGTGCAAGGAGGCTCAGGCGGGACAGCGGGCGTGCCTTCCGCTGGCCGAGCGTTTTTTCGCCGGCGGCGGAAATTCTCTTCGTGGATTCGGATTGAACCAGGCCGGGCCGCGGGATCCGACGACCGGCTTTCCCTTGGGCGGTACGGCGCTGTTTATCAACAGCATCGAACTGCGCATGCCCCCGCCGACCCTGCCTTTCTTCCAAGACAATATCAGTTTTGTCGTCTTCCACGATGCCGGGAACGTCTTTACCAACGGACATGACCTGACCCGCAACCTGCTGCACTGGTCTCAGAAGGGCCCTCAGCTTTGCCTACAAGAAGCTACCGCGAGCCAATGCGACTACAACTACATTTCACATGCGATTGGCATCGGCGTGCGCTACAAGACGCCGGTAGGCCCGGTGCGCTTCGATTTCGGATACAATTTGAATCCGCCCGCGTTCCCGGGCCAGACGACGACTGTAGTTAACGGCGTGACGACTACTGTCTTCGATCCCAAGCACGCGAGCCATTTCAATGTTTTCTTCAGCATCGGGCAGACTTTCTGATGGGACGCAAACTCTTCACCTTCGTCGGCACGTTTGTATTCCTGACGACGACATTCACAGCCACATCCGGCACAGGGGAAGTGATCGACCGGATCGTGGCCACGGTGAATGGTCACATTATTCTCTTGAGCGATTGGGAAGATTCACTGCGCTATGAAGCCTTCAGCAGCGGGCGGCCGCTGCATCGTATGACGGCGGACGACCGCAAGTCTGCTCTTGATCACCTGATCGATCAGGAATTGCTGCGCGAACAACTGAAAGATTCGGATGTCTTGCACCCGTCCCCCGAAGACGTGGCCCAGCGGGTGGTGGAGATTCGCAAGCAGTATCCGGAAGCAGAAACTGAGTTGGGCTGGCGGAGACTTCTCGACAGCCATCGGCTCAGCGAGGAATACCTCAAAAACCGGGTGACGGCGGAGCTTGACCTGATGCGTCTGGTAGATGCGCGGCTGCGTCCGTCGGTCACCGTGGATTCCAAGAGCATTGAAAGCTACTACCGCGAAGAGCTCTTGCCGCAACTCCGCCAATCGGGCGCACAGAACGTTCCTCTCGCCGAAGTTACAGCGAAAATCAAGGAACTCCTTACGCAGAAGAAGATCAGCCAGTTGCTGACTGCCTGGCTTCAGGACCTGCGGGCGGGAAGCGAAATTCGCGCCGAGGCGCTAGCGGCCGGATCTGGAGGCCGGAGCCAATGAGTGAAACCGGCGCGAAGCCGGAGCGGCGCCGGATCTGGAAATACCTGTTGTGGCTGGTGCTGGCGGGCGGGGTAGCGCTGGCTGGCATCGGCTGGTACACCACCACCGAGTCCTTTCGCACTCTGGTGCGCGAGCGTTTGATCGCCACGCTCGAACGAATTACCGGCGGGCGCGTCGAACTGGGCAGCATCCACGTCGTTCCCTTCCACTTTCAGTTGGAGGTCCGCGATCTCACCATCCATGGCAGGGAACAGCCCGGGGAAGTTCCGTACGCCCACGTGGACAGCCTGATGGCGCAAATCAAGATCCTGTCTCTGGTGCGTACTGAGATTGGACTCAACTACGTAGTTCTCGATCATCCCGTCATCCACATCATTCTTTATTCCGACGGTACGACCAACCAGCCGGAGCCAATAGCAAAGCAAGTGTCGCAAGAGCGGCCGGTGGAACGGCTTTTTGCTCTCTCGATCAGCCGTCTTGAAGTGCGCCGCGGCGAGGTAATCTGGGGGGACCAGAGAGTGCCGCTCGATTTCGCAGTGCGGGATGTATCGGCTGACATGAGTTATTCGCTGTTTCGCAGCCGCTACGAAGGAAACCTCCTGCTAGGAAAAGCTGATACCGCTGTCAGCGGTTATCGCCCCATTGCGTGGACTGCGGAAGCGCACTTCAGCCTGGGCAAGAACCAAATTCACCTAAGATCTTTGAAGGCGACCTCGGGGCGTTCGCGCCTCCAGGCCAAGGGCACAGTAGAGGATTTCAGCCAGCCTAAAGTGGACGGTGACTATGACGTCAGTCTTGACCTGGCCGAAGTGGCAGCAATCGCAAGGCGTCCAGAAATCCAGCGCGGCGCCCTCCAGCTGACTGGGCACGGAACATGGTCGGGACAGGATTTTTCGGCGATTGGCAAGGCCATCTTGTCAAGTCTCGACTGGAAAAACGCTCAGATCGGAGTGCACAACGCCGGCCTTAGCGCCCAATATAACGTCGCTCCCAAGCGCCTGGTGCTCTCGCAAATCGAAGGCCGCGTGCTGGGGGGAAGCGTGGCGGGAGACGGCGAGGTGACGAACTGGCTGAACCCGCAGCCTGCGAGCAGGAATGCGAAGGAAAAAAGACCGGACCCGCAGACCGGAATTGTGCGCCTTCGATTCAAGGACTTGTCCGCGGCAGAGATTGCGGCTGCGCTGTCGACGCCATCGCGTCCGTTCCAACGGATCAAGCCTGCGGGACTGGCCAGCGGAAACGTAGAAGCCAGTTGGAAGGACGCGATCCGGAACACGGAAGCCCGCTTCGTGAGCGATGTTGTGCCCCCGGCTCATTCAGCGAACGCGCAATATCCGCTGACGGCACACGCTCAGGGCATTTACCGGGCCGGTCCCGGAGAGCTGGAACTGGCGGAACTGACTGCTTCCACACGCGCCACCCAGATTCGCGCTTCCGGCACACTTTCGACCAGCGCGGCTCTCAAACTCTCGGTCACGACCACCGATCTTGGCGAATGGCAACCGGTATTCACCGCGGCGGGATATGCCGGGCAGATCCCGGTTACGCTGAAAGGCCACGCCTCGTTTAACGGGACGGCCACGGGAAAGCTTTCCCAGATCGCGATTGCGGGCAATTTGCAGTCGCAGGATTTCGAAACGTTAATTCCCGCCACCTCGCACACGCCCGAAAAGACAGTCGATTGGAACTCTCTGCGGGCCGACGTTCAACTGTCACCCTCGATCTTTGCCGTGCGCAACGGAACGCTGAACCGTGATCCAGACTCGGTCAAGTTCGATTTTCATGTGCAACTTCACCAGCGTCAGTTCAGCGACACCAGCGCGATACAAGCACGCCTGGATACTGAGAATGCCGATCTGCCGGGCATTCTTGCCCTGGCAGGGTACTCCTACCCGATCACCGGGACCGTAGACCTGCACCTGCAGGTGACGGGAACCCGCTCGGCCCCGCAGGGGCAGGGCCACGTCCTGTTGCGCAATGGCAGTGTTTACAGCGAACCGGTTGAGCGTTTTAGTTCGGACCTGAACTTCAATGGAGAGGAAGCTGAACTGCGGAATATTCAGCTGACGCACTACGCATCGAATGTGACCGGCGGCGCCGGCTACAGTCCATCCAGTCATGCTTTTCGCTTTAACCTTGCGGGGCACAATTTTGATCTGGCCCGCATATCCGTGCTGCAAAGCGCTCGCATCGCCGTAACCGGTCGAGGGGACTTCATCGCGAATGGCTCGGGCACGCTGGAACAACCAACGCTCAATGCCGCCATTCACCTCCACGACCTTACCTTCGACCAGGAGCGCGCCGGCGAGTTCACCATTAACGCGGTCTCCCAGGGAGCGGAACTGCGAATTACCGGACAATCCCAGTTCGAACAGTCGGACGTCAAGGTCGACGGCAACGTTCACTTGCGCGAGGACTGGCCGGCCGACGTGTACTTCCGCTTCCATCAGTTCGAGCTGGATTCAATCTTCCAAACCTACATGCACGGGGCTGTGACTGGACACTCCAGAGCGGACGGCGAAGTTCACATGGTCGGCCCGTTGCGACGGCCGCACGAACTGCAATTCACCGCCAACCTCGACAACCTGGACGCCGACGTCGAAGACGTCAAGATCAAGAACCAGGGGCCGATCCGTTTTTCCGTTGCCAACCAGACCTTGCAGATTGACCAGTTCCATCTGGTGGGCCAGGACACCGACATCTCTGCCAACGGCAAGGTGCATTTGACCGGCGACCGCGAACTTGATTTGCGGGCCCAGGGCCGGGTCAACTTGAAACTGATAGAAAGCTTCAATCCGGATTTCACATCTTCCGGAGTGGTCTCGGTGGATCTATCTGTGACCGGCCCAATGGCCAAGCCGGTCATGCAGGGCAAGGTGCAGGTGGCCGGTGGTGCCATTGCCTATATTGATCTGCCAAGCGCGCTAAGCGATATCAACGGCTCGCTGGTGTTTAACCAGGATCGGCTACAGATTGAGAGTCTCACAGCGCACACCGGCGGCGGCCTGGTCACCTTTGGCGGATACGCGACCGCATACAACGGGAAGTTCAACTTCGACCTCTCCGTACGCGGGCAAGATGTACGCCTGCGTTATCCTCCCGGCGTCAGCGCCATGGCCAACGCCGACCTGCATTTTGTGGGCAGTTCTTCTGCCTCTACCCTAAACGGAGAAATCATTGTCACGAAGCTGGCCATGACGCCGGGGTTCGATTTCGGTGGGTATCTGGACCGCTCCCAAAGTTCTGCCGTGACCCCGACCAACCGGCTGCTCAACCGGATTCGGCTCGATGTTCATATCGCCACCACGCCCGAATTGCAGATGCAGACGGCCAGTGTGCGGCTCTCCGGCGATGCCGATTTACATCTCCGGGGCACGGCAGCGAAGCCCGCCATCCTGGGACGCGCCGACGTCATCGAAGGCGAGGTGCAATTTAACGGCACCAAGTATCGCCTGGAACGCGGCGACATTACTTTCATCAACCCGGTCACCACAACGCCGGTACTGGATTTGCAGGCCACGACCCGGGTGCAGGACTACGACATTACACTCAACCTGAATGGCCAGATTGACCGCCCCAGCGTGACCTACCGTTCGGAACCGCCGCTACCTACCGCCGACATCATCGGACTCCTGGCCTTCGGCCAAACCTCGGAGGAATCGGCGCAGCTGAACCAGTCGCAGTCAGCGTTCAACTCGGAGACATCGAATGCCATCCTCAGCGCCGCACTGAACGCGACCGTCAGCAACCGGGTGCAGAAACTGTTTGGCGTCAGCCGCATCAAGATCGATCCTCAGGGCTTTACCACCGAGACCTCGTCCACCCAGACGGGTCCTGCAGTCACCATTGAGCAGCAGGTGAAAAATAATCTGACGCTCACCTACACCACCAACGTCGCCGGCGCGTCGCAGCAGCTTATCCAGGTGGAGTACAACATCACGCGTAGCGTTTCCATCGTGGGGTTGCGGGACCAGAATGGTGTAGTCAGTTTCGACGTGCGGGTGCGGCAGCGGAAGAAATAAGATCTGTTACGTGTTGTGCGGGCGACTCGCCCGCGAGCTCCGGGCCTGGACTGACAACTCTTGTCGCCAAGCTATAGGCTCTTTACCCTGCCCGGCGCCTTTCTGTTTGATCACCTTCTCTTGCGCTACTTCCGGCAGTGCGCGGGCGAGCCGCCCGCGGCCACACAGGTCAAGAGCAGGTCACACATTGGGAGTATTCTGGAGCCGCTTTGGTTGCCGAACTCCATCCCGACCGTTTTGCTGGCGAACGCCAGCACATGGTGGAGACCCAGCTCCGGGCTCGGGGAATCCGCGACCAGCGACTTCTGAACGCGATGGCGACCATACCGCGGCATGAGTTCGTGGAGGCGCGTTACCGCGGCCAGGCGTATGAAGATCATCCTCTTCCCATCGACGCCGGGCAGACCATTTCGCAGCCGTACATTGTTGCTCTCATGCTGGAACTTCTGCAGCTGGACTCCTCATCGAAAGTGCTGGAAATTGGGACTGGTTCGGGATATCAGGCCGCGGTGTTGAGCAAGCTTGCCAACCACGTTTACACCGTGGAACGTCACCCGGAGCTGGCGCGGCAGGCGGCCGATGCGCTGTTCCGGCTGGGCTTGAACAATGTCAGCGTGGTGACAGGCGATGGAAGCATGGGCCTGGCCGAACATGCCCCGTTCGACGCAATTGTGGTTTCGGCTGCGGCGGCGCAAGTTCCTCCTGCGCTGTTTGAACAGCTGCGCGAAGGCGGGCGCATGATTATCCCTGTGGGTCCGCCGGAGGCGCAGGAGTTGCAATTGGTTCGAAAGCAGGCGGGGAAGGCGCTGATTAGTCTGCGGGAAGGCTGCCGGTTTGTGCCTTTGATCAGCGGGTAAACTCGACGGCGGACAATTTCAAAGTCAAGTTCAACGTCAAAGGCGGCGGACAAGAGTGTCCGCCCCACACGGCTTGTGCTTTACAATTCTTTTGTGCCTTTGCTACGCAATCTGCGCGTTACTTTGGAGATGATCAAGTGGGAGCATTCTATTTTCGCGCTCCCTTTCGCGTTGTGCGGAGCCATGCTGGCGGCGAACGGGTTACCCGGAGGACAGCAGTTGCTGTGGATCATTATCGCCATGGTCTCGGCGCGGTCCGCTGCCATGGCCTTCAATCGACTGGCCGATGCTTCGATTGACGCTGCCAACCCGCGAACCCAAACCCGCGCCTTGCCGGCGGGGACGCTGACACCGGCATTCGTCGCGACGTTCGTGTTCGTTTCCTGTGTGCTGTTCGTGCTGGCAGCTTCGCGGCTCACCCACCTGGCCCTGCTTCTTTCTCCGGTGGCATTGGCCGTGGTGTTGCTCTACTCCTACACCAAACGCTTCACGCGCTGGTCGCATCTGGTCCTGGGCCTGGCTTTGGGCATCGCCCCATCCGCCGCCTGGATCGCGGTACGCGGATCCTTTGATCCTCGGATTCTTCTGCTTACCGCGGCAGTTACGTTCTGGGTGGGCGGCTTTGACGTACTATACGCGTGTCAAGACTACGAATTCGACCAGCAGGCGGGTCTGCATTCCATTCCTCGGTATTTTGGCATCCGGGGTGCACTCTGGATCGCGCGGTTATTCCACGTGCTTATGTTGGCCCTGCTGATGGCGCTGGTGGCGGCCTTTGGGCTGGGCACGCTCGCAGTGGTTGGCGTGATCGTGGTGGCCTTGCTTCTGGGCTATGAGCACTCATTGGTTTCTCCCAAAGATCTCTCCAAATTGAATGCCGCGTTTTTTACTATGAATGGAGTGATTTCGGTTGTGTTCTTCATGTTTATTGCCGGGGATTTGTTGCTGAGGAAATAGCCGATTCGACAGGCGGCTGATTGTCGATTTGTGCGCGGCGGCGGGAACGCCCTCGGACAGCCGGCGGACGCCGGCGCTACTGTCAAACTTGGACGGATGCGGAAAGATACTCCCTTTGGACGCGGCAACTGTTCCTTCCGCCGTGGCCTGCGGTATCATCAACAGTGATGTCTACGGTGCATTCATTCCAGACTGACGATGCCCGCCTCGGGCCGGTTCACCGCAAAGTTGTTGCTGGCGAACGCCTGAACGCGGATGATGCTCTTGCCCTTTACCGGACAGGCGATATTCTAGCTGTAGGCTGGATGGCGAACTACGTCCGCGAACGCCTGCACGGCGACAAGACGTACTTCAACGTCAACCGCCATCTGAATCCCACCAATGTTTGCGTGGCGGCCTGCCGCCTTTGTGCGTTTGGGCGCAAGAAGGACACGCCGGGCGCGTACACCATGGCGTTGGAAGAGGCGTTCGAGACCGCTGCCACCGGTTATACCGAAGCCGTCACGGAATTCCATATTGTCGGGGGATTGCATCCTGATCTCCCGTTTCAGTATTTCCTCGACCTGATTTCCGGGCTCAAGCAGCGCTTTCCGCAAGTCCACTTGAAGGCCTTCACCATGGTCGAGGTGGCGTATCTCTCGAAGCGGGCCAAGCTCTCAATTCGCGAGACGCTGGAACAGCTAAAAGCTGCGGGCGTGGATTCGTTGCCGGGTGGAGGGGCAGAAATCTTTGCCGATCGAGTGCGCCATATTATCTGTGACCATAAGATCGATGGCGATCAGTGGCTGGATACGGCGAGGCTGGCGCATCAGATCGGATTGAAGTCGAATGCCACCATGCTCTACGGTCACGTCGAGAACGACGAAGACCGGGTCGATCATCTGCTAAAACTCCGCGCGCTGCAGGATGAGACGCATGGCTTCCAAACTTTTATTCCGCTGGCGTTCCATCCTGATAACACCCCACTGCAGCATTTGCCTAAGACCAGCGGGATGCTTGATATCAAACAGATCGCCGTCAGCCGCCTGGTGCTCGACAACTTTCCCCACGTCAAGGCCTACTGGCAGATGATGACTCCGAAGATCGCGCAGATCGCATTGCGCTTTGGCGCCGACGATATTGACGGAACAGTCATCGAAGAAAAGATCTACCACGACGCCGGAGCCACCACTCCGCAAGGCATGCGCCGCCAGGACCTGGTTCGATTGATCCGAGAGGCGGGCAGGGAACCAGTGGAGCGCGACACTTTGTACCGGCCGGTTACGCGGACCGAGACTTCGGTCACGGTTGCGGTCTAGCTTCTCCAGTTGTCATCCTAAGCGAAACGAAGGACCTATGTATTTGCTCGCTCGAACTCCAAGCTCATAAGTCCAAGACGATCCAGTGTAGATGCACACGCTAATTGCGGCAAGATGCATGGGTCCTTCGCTTCGCTCAGGACGACAAGCGAAAAAAGTTTTAATTTTCGGTCCCTAACTTTTTGCAGGGGTGTAGAATCCGATCAGTAGGGACGACAAAGCTTCACGGGACCCGCTACCCGTGCTCTGAGGCTTGGCATGAATGTCCACATCAGCTATAAGCTGCGAAAGACGCCCGATCTCGAAAAAGAAATTAATCATCTGGTCGAAAAGTTGCGCAAGAGGTTGCAGGTTTTCCGGCCCGAACTGCTGCACCTGAAGGGTGTGGTGGAGCAGAGCTCTCCGCGCGAGGGCACGACCGTGTCGCTGAACCTGCGGCTGCCCTCGGGCCAATTGGCGGCCCAGCGATCGGCACAAACCCCGTTGGTCGCGATCAAGAATACGTTCGACGAGTTGTTGCAACAGACCACCCGCCATAAGGATTTGTTGCGCAGTTCGCACGGGTGGACGCGGCGCCGCTCCAACAAATCCCGACCGGAAGCACAGGTCCCGTTCGAGCAAACCCTGGCGTCAGTCCAGCTATCTACAGTCTCTGCCGAGGATATACGCTGCTACGTGAATGTGAATCTTTCGCGGCTGGAGCGTTTCGTCGAGCGCGAGCTTTATTTTCGGGAGGCTGCCGAGCAGATGGCGCCCGATGCCGTCACCAAGGACGAAGTGATTGACGAGGTAATTGCCGGGGCCTTGGGCGATGGCGGCGATAAGCCTGACAAGATGGCGCTGGAATCATGGCTGTACCGCTTGGCAATCCACGCGATCGGCGACTTGCTCGCCCGCAGCTCTGACAATGTATTGTCCGTTCACCTCGAGGACTCGGCGCGGATGCCGAATGTGCGGGCCAGCGACGAACCTGAGCTTCAGTTTCATCAACCCGATGAAACGCTTACCAAGGAGAGCGTGATCGCCGACCGGCGCGTGGCTACACCGGAAGATATCGCCGCTTCCGACGAGATGGACATGCTGGTCCAGTCCGCTCTCGCAGCGGCCAAGCCGCGTGACCGCGAAGTATTTATTCTGCACACGATAGAGGGATTCTCGGTGGCAGAAATTGCGGCCATCACCGATCGCAGGCCGGAGTCAATCAATGCCTCGATACTCGCGGCCCGGGAGCATTTGCGGCGATCCCCGCCGATTGGGAGTCGCTTTCAAAGCAGGCTGCTGCGGAACACGGGAACCGACTGATTTCTGCGGCAGTCGTTTCTGCGGCAGGAAGTCTGTCGCACACATTTCCGTACAACCAGGAGAGTGAAATGATTACCCGCGAAGATATCCGGGAGCTGGCGGGGTTTCAAGGCGACGGCGCGGAATGCGCAATCAGTTTCTATTTTCAGCCGGCGCCGCCCAGCAACCGATCCCATCGCGAGCAGGCGATTCTGGTCAAGGACCTGGTCCACCAGGCCCTGCGCGAGGCTGAGAAGAGCGGGCGGAACGGGAAAGCGCGAGCCGACCTGCAACGGATTCTGGACCTGGCGGGAGAGTGGCAGGGAAATCGGACACGGGCCAAGGCCGTCTTCGCGTGCGGCAGCAGGAGCATCTGGCGCGAGGTCGATCTTCCGCCAAAATTGGCGAAGACCCAACTGTTCGTCAACCGCCGCTTTCATTTGAAAGAACTGGCGCTCTTGCTGGGGCGACAGCCGCGTTTATGGGTGGCCTTTGTGGATCGGCACCGGGCCCGCTTCTTTGATCTGCATCTCGACGAGGTAAAAGAGCAGGAGGCTCTCTTCCGGCCTCTGCCTCGCCGGGGTCGTGGCGACGGATTTGCAGGCTACGACGCGGGTCACGCCGAACGCAGCGTCAATGACGAAGTACTGCATCATTTCAAAGACGTCGCGGAATTGCTCAAACTGGGACTGGAACGAAAGGCATTCGATCGCCTGGTCATCGGATGTCAGGACATACTCTGGCGCGACTTTGAGGCCCAGCTTCATCCTTATGTCAAGAATCGCCTGCTGGGGCGCTTCACGGCCGAGGTGGGCAGCGCCAGCGAAACCCAAGTGCGGGAGCAGGGCGAGCGGATGGTGAGAGAATCGCTTGCTCAACATCAGCATGAGCAGCTAAGAGAGGCCCTCGACCAGGCCCGCGGCAACGGGCACGGAGTAACCGGTTTGCGTCGGGTCTTGCGTTCACTCGAAATGGGCGAAGTCCAGGTTTTGCTGATGGCGGACAACTATTCAGCGCACGCCGTCGAGTGCGGCAGTTGCGGTCATCTGGACGCCCACATGGTGCAGTACTGTCCTGTGTGTGGCCGGAGCACACAGGAGTTGGAGGACGTCGCCGATGCTATTGTCCCGGCGGCCATCCGTCGCGACGTGGAACTGGTTTATGTGAAGGACGATCCGGAGTTCGACCGTGTCGGAAGTATCGCCGCCCTCTTGCGTTTTCGCGTGAACCCGAGAAAGGGCGGCGTGGCGATAGCTTCCTAGGCTGCCGGTCGACCGCTCTTCAGCTCCAGGAAAGTTCTTTCGCCACGGATTTACACGGATTTCATAGAACAGATCAGGCAAAAAGAATTCGTGCAGAACTTTGAAATCCAGTAGGGGCGCACTTTGCGCAAGAGCAACCCCACCACCCCTTATCATTCCGAAGCCAGCTCTATCGGCGAGGAATCTGCTTGCTGCCAGCAGCAGATTCATCGCGCGAAAAGACCGCGCTTCGGAATGACAATTCTTTGGGGATTTTCAAATTACAGCGCTCCATGGAATCGGTAGCGGGCCGTTTTGAAATTTGTTTGGAAACTATCCGTGGAATCTCGCCCGAAGTGGAACCATGACAATCCGCCATGCCAAGGAGAACGAGATTAGCCAGAGCGCAGCGAAGCCCACGGCCCATACACGATAACTGATGCCGTAGAAATTCCCGCCCTTTACATGCGTCAGCACGAGCAGCCCAACTTCAAGAAGGATCGCTGTCAGCATGTAAACTCCGCATGTGACAAGGGCCAACTTGGCGATCAAAAACATCACGCCACCGCCTTATTAATACGCTCGTCCAATAGTCCCACCAATTCCTCTAAACTCCAAACGTGATCTGCCAAGCCAGCTTCCATCGCGGGCGTTACTCGCAACGTCTGATGGACGCGGCAGAAATTATGAAAAGCGTGGTAGATCGCAACCATGTGGCAGTGATTCTCGAATTTCTTGGAGAACGCATTTGTGAGCCGCGTGAATCGCCGGACACCCATGCGGAGATTCAAATTCTGCCACCAGTGCGAATGCCGATGCACAGAGCGGGGCTGTAGCGTGTGTCGGGCTGATCGGAGGGCGCACCATACAGCTTTATCAGCATCGCGTAATCCACGTTCATTCCGAAAGCACCTTCGACGGCTTCCGCGTATGCGCGGTGACCGTCGGTTGAACGAAGATTAGACGGATTTTGAAAACAGCCCACTACCATGGAATCCGTGGCCTGCTTCTTAACGGCATGGGCGTGCTATCCTTTTCGGTTTCTTAGAACCTTATCTAAAGTCTATGGAGGATCACACGTGGCCGTTTCGCGCCGTGCCTTTCTCAATACCGCTGCGGTTGGAGCCGCCTCACTGGCACTGGAGGGACAAGAGCGAAAGAAATTCGACCCAAGTAAGGCGGAAGTTGCGGCGGTGCCGGGCAAGCGCCCGATTATTGTCTCCGCGGGCAATGGCTTCGATTACCTCGACGATGCCTTCGCATTCCTGAAAAATGGCGGCGATACGCTTGATGCGGCTCTGAAGGTTGTGAAGGGCCCGGAAGATGACCCCAACGAGGACAGCGTCGGATTGGGCGGGCTGCCAAATGAAGAGGGCGTGGTTGAACTCGATTCCTGCTGTATGCACGGTCCGACGCGGCGAGCCGGGTCGGTCGGAGGCGTGCGGAACATCAAGAATGTATCGCTGGTGGCCCACGCCGTGATGGAGCACACCGGGCACGTGATGCTGGTGGGTGAGGGGGCGGAGCGATTTGCCGTCGCCCGGGGCTTTCCGCGCGAAAACCTACTGACCGAGCACTCCCGCAAGATCTGGTTGCTGTGGAAGGAAACTCACTCCGACTGGTGGGGGCCCGGGTTGTCCAGCCCCGATTGGCACAAGCGGCTGGCCGCGCCACCCCACGCCGACGAGTTTGAGCGCCGGATCGAACGCATGAAGCAGGTGGCTGCTGATATCGGGATCGAGCCCGAGCAACGCATGCTCGCGATTCGCAAGGTCCTGTTTCCGCCCACCGGCACCATCCATTGCTCTGCGCTAAATGAAAAAGGCGAGATTTCGGGCACCACGACCACCAGCGGCCTGGCGTGGAAGTTGCCGGGCCGCTGCGGCGACTCACCGGTCATCGGAGCTGGTTGCTATACCGATCAGGATGTGGGTTCGGCGGGAGCCACCGGCAGCGGAGAAGAAAACATCAAAGTCGCGGGGGCACATACCATCGTGGAAAATATGCGTCACGGAATGTCTCCCCTTGACGCCGGCATAGATGCGCTGAAACGCATCGTGCGCAACTACAACGGCGATATGAGCCACCTCCGCTTCGTAGACATGACTTACTACGTACTGCGCAAAGACGGCGCCTATGGCGGAGTCTCGCTTTGGGAAGGCTACGAGCCGGGCAAACCACACCAGATCGCCGTGCACGATGGGACCAAGCGGGCGGAGAAGACCGTCAGCCTATTCTCCGGCGTTTCACAGGAATGGCCGCCGGTGCTGGCGTAGAAGAGGATTTTAAATTTCTTATCGAGCACGCGCGGCTAGTGGCGCGAGCACAACACAAGACGCTGAATGCCGCCTTTCGAGAATGGCTCGAGCAGTATGTGGCGCAGGCCGGAGGTGGTGCCGCCGTGGATGCTCTTATGCGACGCCTCCGCCACGTGCGTTCGTCGGGACCCTATACCAGGGACGAAATGAATGAGCGGTAGATTCTTTCTCGATACAAACATCTTTGCATATACGTTTGACGCCAAATCGCCCGCCAAAGCCAGGCGAGCGGCCCAGTTGATTCGGCAGGCGGCAGATACTGGGAACGGCGTAGTCAGCTACCAGATAGTACAGGAGTTCTTCAATCTGGCTTTCCGCCGCTTCCAGCACCCCATGAACGTGGCCGAAGCCGAACAATATTTGATCACCGTGTTCCGTCCTCTCCTGGCTGTCCATTCGTCGCCGGCGCTTTACGTCGAGGCTATGCGTATAGCGGCAAGGTACCACTTGTCCTGGAATGACTGCATTCTCGTAGCTGCCGCTTTGCAGAGCCAGTGCAGCGTCCTATACGCGAGGATCTTCAGCACGGCCAGGAGATCGAAAGCCTGCTGATCGAGAATCCTTTTCGCTGAGCCATTAAAAACCCCTACACGAACCTCACCTTCACGTCCGGCCCCTTCTCCAGGTGGATGCTGTCGATGAAACGCACTTTCCCCGTGCGTAACGTCAGGATCACCGACGATGTCCGCGTACCTTCGCCGAAGAAGCGGACTCCCTTCATCAACGATCCGTCGGTCACTCCGGTCGCGGCGAAGATGAGTTGTTTGCCTGGCGCCAGATCCTCGGCTTCGTAAATCTTGTTCTTGTCCTTGATGCCCATGCGGGCGATGCGTTCTTCCAGTTCCGGCTTGTCAATCACCAAGCGTCCCTGCATGTAGCCGTTGAGGCAGCGAATGGCGGCAGCGGTGATCACGCCTTCCGGGGCGCCGCCCGAGCCCATGACGGCGTGCACGCCAGTTCCGATCACGGCGGCGGCGATGCCGGCGGACAGATCACCGTCGCCAATCAGTCTGATCCGTGCACCCGCCTTACGAATCTCAGCAATCAGCTTTTCGTGCCGGGGCCGGTCAAGTACGATAACCACCAGATCCTCGACGTCGCGGTGCATGCGCTTCGCGATATTCTTGAGATTGTCGATCACCGGCGCATCGAGATCCACCGCACCTTTGCAGGAGGGGCCGACCACGATCTTCTCCATGTAGCAGTCCGGCGCGTTCAGCAGTCCGCCGCCTTCAGAAGCCGCCAACACCGTGATGGCGCCCGGCGCTCCCGTGGCACACAGGTTCGTGCCTTCCAGGGGATCGACGGCGATATCTACCTCTGGAACTTCGGTGCCATCGGGGAACTCGGCACCTACTTTTTCGCCGATGTAGAGCATAGGCGCCTCGTCGCGTTCACCCTCGCCAATCACGATGGTGCCGCGCATGGGAATCGAATCCATGGTCTTGCGCATGGCTTCGGTTGCCACCTGGTCCGACAGTTTGCGTTCTCCCTGCCCCATGGTGTGAGCCGAAGCGATCGCCGCAGTCTCCACTACCCGCAGAAATCTTGAAGCCAGGTCGCTTTCGATATTCCGGCCGAAGGTCCTTGCCTTGCCTTCTGATTTGGTAACAGCAGTCATGAGTGCTCCTTTGATCGATAAAAAGTGAACGCAAGCGCGGTCAATGAATATACCGCCGATGCAGTGGGAAGGGAAAGTTACGAGCGGGGTATGGCTGAGCTGAGCGCCTGGCTTCTGCCACAATGAATGCGCTGCCATTAGCGTAAGACGGACCGTGTGGGGCGGACACTCTTGTCCGCCCCACACATGCGATCCTGCTTAGAACGCATCAATCCCGGTGACACTCTGCCCGATGATGAGGGTGTGGATGTCGTGAGTGCCTTCGTAGGTCTTTACTGACTCCAGGTTTGCCATGTGGCGGAAGATGGGGTACTCGTCTGCGATGCCATTGGCGCCCAGGATGTCGCGGGCCATGCGAGCGCATTCCAGAGCCATCCAGACATTGTTTCGCTTGGACATGGAAATGTGCTGCGGACGGGCCTTGTCTTTATCCTTGAGGCGGCCGACTTGCAGTGCGAGCAACTGGGCCTTGGTGATCTCAGAGATCATCCAGGTAAGTTTTTCCTGCACCAGTTGGTGGGATGCGATGGGCTGATCATGGAATTGCTTGCGGAACAGCGAATATTGCAGAGCGCAGTCGTAACAGGCCATGGCGGCGCCGATTGCGCCCCAACCGATCCCATAGCGCGCCTGGCTCAAGCACATGAGGGGGGACTTCAAGCCTCCGGTTTTAGGCAGCAGATTCGATTCCGGAATGTGGACGTCCTGCAGGGAAAGACTTGATGTAACCGAAGCGCGCAGCGACCACTTGCCGTGAATGTCCTCAGCACGGAAGCCGGGGCGATCGGTTTCGACCAGGAAGCCGCGGATGTTGTTGTCTTCGTCCTCGGCCTTGGCCCAGATGATGGCAACGTCGGCGATGGAGCCTGAAGTGATCCACATCTTTTCGCCATTGAGGACATATTCCTTGCCCGATTTCTTGGCGTGGGTTCGCATGCCGCCGGGATTGGAACCGAAATCCGGCTCGGTCAGGCCGAAGCAGCCGATCTTTTCGCCTGTCTGCATTACGGGGAGCCAACTCTGCTTCTGCTCGTCGCTGCCAAAAGCGTAGATGGGATACATGGCGAGCGATGAGTGCACGCTCACGAAAGAGCGAACGCCGCTGTCGCCCCGCTCCAGTTCCTGCATGACGAGGCCGTATTCGACGTTCGACATCCCGGCGCAACCGTAGCCTTTGAGGCTGGCGCCATACAGGCCTAGATCAGCCATGGGCTTGACCAGTTCCTTTGGGAATCGGCCGGCGCGGTTGCACTCCTCGACGATGGGGATGAGGTTGTCCTCGATAAACTTGCGGGTGGTGTCGCGGACCAGACGTTCTTCGTCGGTGAGCAAGGAGTCGAATTCGAGGAAATCAACTCCCCGGAACTTGATGGCCATTAGCTTCTCGTTTCTGTTTCTTCGCCGCGTTCGTATTTCGAACTGTGCTGCGAACTTTGCCGGGAACCAAGGGCAGGCACTCAGGGAGTGGAAACTCTTGAAGGTAACAAAGGGTGCGGGGGCAGTCAAACTAGCCATTGGCTTTGCACGGCCAACGGAGGATGTCTCTTTTCTGAGCGCTCTCAGAAGGTCGAGACGCCCGGGTCGGTGAGATCTTTCAGCGCTTTCTGTCCTTGGAAGCACTTGAACACGAAGAAGCATGGACACCGAATGCCCACAACGAAAACATGACCACAAAGGCAATCATGTCAGCGCCATACAAGGCCATGCCGGACAGGAACGCCCAACGATGACCGGTGCGTCCGGCGAATCCCAGCCCTAGCAGGACGATCAGCCACGTCGCGGCCGCGCCATACACCGCAAGAGAATAAAAGCGACCGAGTGGTTCGCCATAAAATGTCAGGAGGTCACCGCAGCGATGCTGACAAAAATGTTCAGTCGCACCGGAAGCAGGCCGTGCCGAGCGCAGCTAGACCCGCGGCTAAGAAGAAGTAGCTCGCATCGCTCCGGCTCTCGGAAAATAAATTGGCACGTCGCTGCTCCTCGGCCGCCTTGTACTCGGTATCCGTTCAACCTGGGCCAACATTCAACCTTTGCATAGGACTACCTCATTTCTGACTGCGCTCAGAATATGAATGTCGGGGGTTACATACGACCAGTCCTGCCAGGCCAATTCTAGTTCGGGACCAATGTAGAGCTAGCAACCAACCCAGGGCCGGTGAAGTTAGTTTTTACAAACTTTTTGCAAGTTCCGGACGCCCTTAGAACAGAGGGCATCTAAGCTCTTAGTGCGGGCCCTTGGACTTGTAAATGGGACGCCTCGTGCATGGGCAGCCGAGAACGGAGCTTAGCGCGGAATACATAGGCCCTTCGCTCGCTTTCGTCCGGTTCGCTGGACGAAAGACTGCGCTCACGATGACAGGGTTTGCAGGATGGTGTTTCAAGCTGAAGGCCCCGGCTTAAGTAAGTTGCGCTGCGGCTCGAAGACGGGCACAATACAGCGGTTTCTAGGACTGGCAATTTGACGACGGACAAGACACAAATACGGTGGGCGGCCCTGTGCGGCGCTATCTGCTTCGTAGCCTTGCTTGGCTCCGGGCTCGCCGCCGATGTGCCGGCTCCACATCCCTCCCTGGATCAGGGATTTCGCCTGCTTTACAACCTTGATTTTGATCAGGGGCACCAGGTGTTTCTTTCCTGGCAGCGCGACCATCCTCAGGATCCGGTGGGGCCCACGGCCGAGGCGGCGGGAATACTCTTCTCGGAATTTCACCGGCTGGGAGTACTGGAAGGCCAGTTCTACGAGAATGACAAAAAGTTTTTGAACCGCGAGCAGAAGGAACCGGACGCGGGCGTACGTGACCTTTTTAATGCGGCCCTGACCCGCGCCCAAGACCTCGCTAGCGCTCGCCTCGCGGCCAACGCCAAGGACCGCGATGCGCTGTTTGCCATGACGCTTTCGTCCGGACTGCAGGCCGACTACGCTGCGATGATTGAGAAGAAGAATATGTCGTCCCTGCATTACACCCGGGAGGCGAACGATTGGGCGGACCAGCTGCTGGCGGTGGACCCGAAATGCTATGACGCCCGGGTGGCGACGGGCTTCAGCAAGTACATTATCGGCAGCATGGCGGCGCCGGTACGGTGGTTCTTGCGGATGGGTGGGGTCTCAGGCGACAAGAAGCAGGGGATCGTGGAGTTGCAGATGACCGCCGATCACGGCCAATATCTGGGTCCTTTTGCGCGCATTTTGCTGGCTATCGCTTACGTGCGCGACAAGGATAATGTCCGGGCCCGCGAGTTGCTGGCGAGTCTGCGTGACGAGTTTCCCAAGAATACTCTGTTCACGAACGAAATTGCGCGGCTGGATGCGGGGCATTAGATTTTGCTGCGAGCCAGTTGCTTAAGCTCCTTCGGAGCTAAGTCGTTCCCCTTACACTCCTAGGGCTTGCGCCCTGGGCTATATTCTGGCGCCGCTGCGCGGCTTCAGCTTTTCGTGCTGCTGCGGGGCTGCAATCCTACGGTCGCTCGGCTGGGGTTCACTGGAAATTCACCACTTTGTAACAATCCTGTAACATTCGCGGCGTAGAACTGCCCCATCAGATTAATAAGGAGGATCCATCGCGTGATTCGCCGCATTGCACTTTTGTGTGTTGTTCTGGCTGCGCCCGTCTTCGGTCAGACGACCGTGAATGGGGCAGGCGCTACTTTCCCTAATCCGATGTACCAGAAGTGGTTCAGCGAATACCACAAGGCCCATCCGGATATTCAGTTCAACTACCAATCCATCGGCAGCGGCGGCGGCATTCGGCAGGTTCTCGCGCAGACCGTGGATTTCGGTGCCAGCGATGGTCCCATGACGGACGAGCAACTCTCTCAGGCCAAGACCAAGATCCTGCACATCCCGACGGTAATGGGAGCGGTGGTTCCGGCTTACAACGTTCCGGGCGTGAGTGGAGAACTGAAGTTCACTCCCGAGGTCCTGGCCGGAATTTTCCTGGGCAAGATCACTACCTGGAACGATCCCGCGATTGCCAAGGCAAACCCCGGGGTCAGCCTGCCCAATCAGAGCATCATCGTTGTCCACCGTTCGGATGGCAGCGGCACAACTTACATTTTCACTGATTATCTCTCCAAGGTGAGCTCGGAGTGGCAGAACGGGCCGGGTAAGGGCACTTCCGTGAAGTGGCCTGTGGGCTTGGGCGGCAAGGGTAACGAAGGTGTGGCCGGAATGATCCGCCAGATGCAGGGCGGAATCGGCTATATCGAACTCATCTATGCGGTCCAGAACAAGATTGACTACGGCAGCGTGAAGAACGCCGGCGGAGCTTTTGTGAAGGCTTCTCTGGAAAGCGTGACGGCAGCGGCGGCGTCCGTCAAAAGCATGCCTGCGGATTTTCGCGTATCCATTACAAACGCTCCGGGTAAGGACGCCTATCCCATCTCCAGCTTCACCTGGCTCCTGATTCCGGAAAAGTCGAAGGAAGCAGCCAAGGGCAAAATCCTCGCGGATTTCCTCACTTGGATGGTTGACGACGGCCAGAAAATGACCGCCGAACTGACCTACGCGCCCTTGCCGGGAAGCGTAGCCGAAAAGGTGAAAGGCACCATCAAGTTAGTGCAGTAGCGGTGATCTCTTCCTTAGCAATAGCGACTGAAATGAGGGACGGGTCTTCAAGCCCGTCCCTCAGTCGTTACGCTCCACGCTAAGATCCGTACGCAGGCGTCTGACGTCCCGTCCATCTGACTACTGTTCTATACTGACTTTGATGAAACGTATGCTGGCGAGTGCGGCCTTGTTGGTGTTCCTGTTATCTTCTTCTCATCTCTACGCCGCGGAAAAGCAATATGAACCCGGCCGGATCGTTACCGTGGAAAAGAAATTCCACGAACGGGTGTTGTATTACCTGGTGAATACACCGATAACCCAGGATGACCCGTACTATGAAATCACATTGCAGGTGGACAATATTGTGATGCAGACGGAGTTCACGCCGCGGCACGCTGCCGACGATCTGCCGGACGGATGGAAGGATAATGCCGAGGTGCAGATGAAGGTCACGGACAAACATCATGTGTGGGTGAAACAGGATGGCGGAATGGAATTGCAGTTGTTGATCGTGAAACGTATGCCTGCGACCACGCCGTCGGCGGCCCCTGAACCCGCACCGGCGAAGAAATAAGTCGATTGCCTCGGCTTCTGGTTGTATCTGCCAAGGGTCTCGAGTTTCTGTTTCTGTGTTTCTGCTGAATCATGACTCGCCTTGCGTTGGACAATCCGGCCTACTACATCAACCGGGAAGCCTCCTGGCTGGCTTTCAACCGCCGCGTCCTCGAAGAAGCGCAGGATGAGACCAACCCGCTCCTGGAGCGGCTGAAATTTCTTGCCATCTCGGCCAGCAACCTGGATGAGTTTTTCGAAGTGCGCGTGGCGGGACTGGTCCAACAGATCGAAGATGGATATACCGAAGCGGGTCCGGATGGTCTCACGCTGGTCGAAGAGCGCGACGTCGCTTCCCGCGAGACCCACGAGTTCGTGGATGACCAGTATCGCTGCTGGAATGACAAGCTGCGCCCCGCACTCTCTGAGCATGGGATCCGCGTTCTGGGGATCCACGAACTTGATGCGCGGGCCCGGGCCTTCATCGAAGAGTATTGCGAGAAGGAGCTCGACCTACTGCTTACGCCGGTTACGGTGGACCCGGCACATCCCTTTCCTCGGGTAATCAACAAGGCGCTGTGTGTGGCTTTCCTGCTGCGCCGGCGCCGCCGTTCGGCGCTGACGTACACCGGTGTAGTCACCGTACCCCGCGCCTTGCCGCGTTTAGTGCGGCTGCCATCGGAGGGGACTGACGACTTCATTTTTCTCGCTGATCTGGTCGCATTCCACGCCTCGCGCATGTATCACGGCTACGACATTGTCTCTTCGGCGGCTTTTCGGGTCACTCGCAACAGCAATCTCTACCTGGCGGAGGAGGAGTCGCGCAACCTGCTGGAGTCGGTCCGCACCGAGCTGCACAATCGCCGCAAGGGCGATGCAGTGCGCCTGGAAATCGAGGCCGACGCCGATCCCGAAATTATCGAACGTCTGCGCACCAACTTCGAACTGGAGCTCTGGCAGGTCTTTTCTGTCAATGGGCCGGTGAATCTGTCGCGGTTGTTTAACATTTACGAGCAGACCGGTCACCCGGAAATCAAATTCAAGCCGTTTTCTCCGCGTGAACTCCGGCTAACCGCAAAGTCGCAGGACCTGTTCGAGGAACTGCGGCGCCATGATGTTCTGCTTCACCATCCATTCGATTCCTACGATGCGGTGGTATCGTTTATTGAGGCTGCGGAGCGGGACTCGCGGGTGCTTTCGATCAAGCAGACCCTCTACCGGACGAACGAGCATTCGCTGATTGTTCCCGCATTGATTTCGGCAGCGGAAAAGAAGGAAGTGACCGCGGTTGTAGAGCTGAAAGCGCGCTTTGATGAAGATACCAACATCCGCTGGGCTCGCGATCTCGAAGATGCCGGGGTGCAGGTGTTCCACGGCTTGGTCGGATTAAAGACGCACTGCAAGCTCTCGCTGCTGGTGCGCCACGACTCCGACGGCGTGACTCGCCGGTATGCTCACCTGGGCACCGGGAACTACAACGCGAACACGGCGCGGATTTACACCGACTTGAGCCTGCTTACGGCCGACCCGGAAATCACCGCTGCGGTGCACGACGTTTTTAGTTTTCTCACGGCATACGCCGAGCACCCCAACTACGAGCCCTTGCTGGTCGCGCCCCTTGACCTGGCGGAACGGTGCCTGGGATTGATCGAACGCGAAGCCGAGCATGCCCGTCACGGACGCCCGTCCCGCATCATTGCCAAGATGAATGCCCTGCTCGACAAGAACATCATCATGGCCCTGTATCGTGCTTCGCAGGCCGGAGTCGAGACTGACCTGATCGTTCGCGGCATGTGCGCACTGCGTCCGGGCGTGCGCGGGGTGAGCGACCGCATACGAGTGCATAGTATCGTCGGCCGCTTTCTCGAACACAGCCGCATTTTTCATTTTTGCAACGGGGGTCAGGAAGAGGTTTACCTCGCCAGCGCGGACTGGATGCCGCGCAATCTCTACGAACGCGTCGAAGTCATGTTTCCGCTGAAAGATGCATTGGCCCGCGAGCGGGTTCGGCATGAAATTCTGGATGCCTACCTGGTCGACAACTTAAAGTCCCGCGTGCTGCGGAAAGACGGCGTCTATGTCCGCAGCTGGCAGGCGGAGGGAAAACGCAAGCCCCCTACAGGAGCCGCGGCTTTCAGCGCGCAGGACTTTCTCCTGGGCCTGGCCGAAGGCAAACAGGCGGTGGAAGCCATGCCCGTGCCTGGGCCACGCAAAGCGCGGCGAGTCGTGATGAGGTAACCCGAAATGATTCTCTACTTCCTGCGCCACGCCAGTGCCGGAGAGCCGGTCAGTAATCCCAAGAAGGATGAAAAACGCGCGCTCGACGAAAACGGCATCGAGCAATGTGGCTACGTGGGCCGCGCCCTCGCGGCGTTAGACGCGCAGGTGGACGTTATTATTTCGAGTCCTCTGAAGCGGGCGGCGCAGACCGCCTCGTTGGTGGGCAATGAGATGGGTCACGAGGGTAAGCTGCAATTGGAAGATGCGTTGCGCCCCACGGCCACGTTCGCAGATTTTCGCAAGATGCTCGACAAGTACGCCAGGCACGACGCCGTCATGGTGGTGGGCCACAACCCAAGCCTGAGCGAATTTCTGGGACGGGCCATCAGCGAAGGCGGTTGCGAAGCGGCCATTGACTTCAAGAAAGGCGCGGTGGCGCGGGTGGAGATGAATCGCAATGCCGGGTCCTTGAGCTGGTGCCTCACGCCCAAGATTCTGCGCATGCTCTACGCTGCCGCGGCGGAAAGCTCGCGACCAAAAACTTCACGAAAGTAGTCCTTCTCTTTTTCCACAGCCCACAATTCCAGATCGACGGTGGCGCGCGGCTTGGCCTGCAGGGTCAGCTTGACCTCGCCCCGGCTAAGGCGCACGCGGGCGCCTCGTACAGCGCCGCTGCGTCCAAGGTTGAGGGCGCGTGCCAGTCGCAGCAAGAGTGAGGCTTTGCGAACGAACTCCCGGTCCGGCGGCGGCATGATCTTCATAAACGTGTCTCCCGGCGCGGGCCGTGACTTGCCTAGATAGCGTGCCGTCGCCGCGATGATTCGCCTTTGCTCCGGGGTGTAACCCAGGATTTCCGAGTGCGCGATGATGTAGTAAGCGTGGCGGTGTCTCCCGTTGCGATTGACGTAGTCGCCCACTTCGTAAAGCATTGCCGCCGCGGAGATCCATTCCTCATATTCGGGGGGCAAACGGTGAAGCGATTTGAAAGCCTTGAACAAGTGCATCGCGAACTGCCGGACCTGCAGGGCATGGTTCAGGTCCACGCGATAATGGGCCACGGCGGCAAGAATGGAGTCCCAGCGCTCGGACTCAATGTGTTTGCCGGATCGGGTGCTGCGATCGTATTCGGCCGCCATTTGCGCCAGCAGTCCATCCCGCAACCCCAGCGGGGAATAGCGGAAGCCCAGTAACTGGCAGCGTTCGAGAAGTTCGGCGTAGACCACCGCGCCGGCGACCACGATTTCGGCGCGACGCGGGCCGACACCGGAAAGTTCTTTGCGCTCGGCGATGGGCAGCCGTGCCAGCATCTTCGCAATCGGGCGCATCTGGGTGCGCGAGACTGCAGTGGCGCGCGCGCCTTTTGTCTTGTACAAACCATGGCAGACCGCGGCCAGGGAGGCAGCCGTGCCCGAGGTCGCGATCACGATTTTGGGCCGCGACCTGGATATGCGGTCGGCGATCCGCCCAATCTCTCTTTCCACAAAGCCGCGAAGACGCCGCAACTCCGCCTTACGGGGTGGATCGTGGGTCAGGAATTCATTGGTCAGCCGCACCGCCCCCAGGGGCAGACTCACCGTGTCGCGGATGTGGCCCTTGCCCGAAATGGTCAGCTCACAACTGCCGCCGCCCAGGTCGGCCATGAGAGTGGTGGCGGCACTGATCCGCAGACTCGAGACCAGGCCAAGGTGAATCAGCCGCGCTTCTTCCAGTCCAGAGATGATTTCGACTTTCCACCCCGTGGCCGAGCGCACCCACTCCAGAAAAGCCCGCGAGTTGCGTGCGTCGCGTAAAGCGCTGGTCGCCACTACGCGTATCGTGTCGGCACCTTCGTGCTGCACCGCGCGATGGAAGCGGCGGAGCGCCTTGACGGTATCGTCGATGGCGTCGGGCGAAAGGAATCCGTTCCGGAAAACGCTGTCCCCCAGGCGCGTGACTTGGCGATCTTCATGAATTTCGATCAGGCGCCGCCCAGAAAGGCGCGAGATCTTCAGGCGGACGGAGTTCGATCCGATATCGACTGCGGCTAGAGTCGGCATGCGCGGGAAATAGTGTAACGCTTGAGCAAGGCAATGAGTGAGCGATCGCTGGTTTGTTATGCTACGCGGATGCCGCAGGCCTCCCTTATCGACACCGACGTAGCCTCCGACGACGCCGTGGCTCTCATCATGGCCCTGCGTGCTCCTGATGTGAGCGTCGTTGCAATCACGACCGTGGCGGGGAATGTCGAAGTCGAACAGGCAACTCGCAACGCCCTCTACACGGTGGAGCTCTGCGGAACCAGCGTCCCGGTCTATGCAGGCGCCGAAAAGCCGCTGCAACGGGAGCATCAGAGTGCGACCTGGTTTCACGGCCGCGACGGACTGGGGGATCATGGTTATCCGGCGCCCCGGCAGAAGCCGGAGAAACTGCACGCCGTCGACGCAATTGTTCAAGCCATCGAAGCCAATCCTGGCATCGTCGTGGTCACGCTCGGGCCGCTCACCAATCTTGCCTTGGCGCTGACCCGCAAGCCGAATCTCGCCGCCAAGGTCGGGCGTTGTGTGGTGATGGGAGGCGCGCCTTGCTGTGAGGGCAACGTGACCCCAGCAGCGGAGTACAACATTTGGGTCGATCCCGAGGCCGCGCGGATCGTGATGCTCGGCGGCCTCCCCGTGGAGATGGTCGGCTGGCAAACCTGCCGTGGAGAGGCCGTCTTGAACGAGGCCGACATTACACGCGTTCTCGGATTCAACAATCCGCTGGCGCGGTTTGCGATCGAGTGCAACAGCCGGGCGCGCGAAGCCTACAGAGAACAGACAGGAGAGGATGGCATCTCACTGCCGGACCCGGTAGCGATGAGCGTTGCGCTCGATCCGACCATTGGAAATCAGTGGAGCGAACACTACGTGGATGTGGAGATCCGCAGCGAATTAACGCGAGGGATGACGGTTGTGGATCGTCTCAACGTTGCGGCGGATGAGCGCAATCAAGCGACCTGGGCTGATGTACTGCGGAAGGGAAGTAAGGCTAGGATCTGTTGGACGATTGACAACCGACGATGGAAGGAATCATTGTTTGCTGCCTTGCGGTAAGTCGCGTGTCATCCTGAGCGCAGGCAGGGCGTTCGCTTGCGAACGCCCTGGCGGAGTCGAAGAACCCCTACCCTGGAAACAGGCTGTTCAGGGCGAGTTGAAATCAGAATGGCGGCGTTCGTTGAGCTGGTAAGGGTCCTTCGACGGCGTCTTTCCATTCGCCAGCGAATCGAAAGGCTCCGCTCAGGATGAAACGTTGGTTGGAGTTAGAGCATTCCACCTGTTTTGATTTCGAGGATGGCGAGGGCCATCTCCAGCTTGTTGACTGCCTGCCCAATTTCAGGATGCTCGCCAATTTTGTCCTGGAGAACTTTCAGCAGGCGGTGGGCTCCGGCGACATGTTCTGCCGCCTGGCGTGGATCGGAGCCTGGCTTCTGGTCTTGGGTTTCCATGTCACCTACCTCTTCTATATTTTAGCCCCTGCACCCACATTGGCGCACCTGGCCGATGATCTGCTGACGTGCCATTCAGTGCGAGGTGTCGTACGCAGGGGCGAGTCGGGCCCCAGTAGCCATCATTCCTTGAATATTCTCCACAGACTGGATCCCTCCGCGGGCGCCGGCTGCGGTGCAGTTCAGCGCTGCAGCGGCACAGGCGAAGTCGAGCTGACGGGGCAGCGGCCAGTTCTGGAGAAGCCCATAAATAAATCCGGCGTGAAAGATGTCGCCGGCGCCAGTGGTGTCGAGGGTCTTCACGAGAAACGCCGGGGCATAGTGAAACTGCGAGCCGTCCCATGCCAAGACGCCCTCGTGGCCCAGAGTCGCCGCGGTGAAGCGGCAGCCGTAAAGGGTGCGTACCGCGGGGAGTGACTGGCGCAGGTCCGGCTCGCCAGTCAGGCGTCCTGGAATATCGCGGCTGGTAATGAGGTAGTCGATCTTTCCCAATAGCGTTTCTACACCTGGGTAGAGGTCGTCCACATCGGCGATCACGGGAACGCCGGCGTCGCGGGCCCACCCTGCAGCGACCGCTGCGGCGGCAGTATCGTGGCCATCGACGTGAAGAGCGCGTGCGTTGATGATCCACTCCCGTTGCAATTCGTCCGGTTGCAGGGTCAATCCGTTGTCACGCTTCCAAAGAACAGTGCGCTCCCCGGCATCGTCGACCAGGATGACCGCTTGCTGGCTGCCGCATCCCGACGCGGTGACGAGGTGGGTCTCAACGCCCAAGCGATCAAACTCAGCGCGGTGAATCGCGGCAGCGCTGTCATCACCGATCTTGCCGACATAACGAGTCCGCAAACCCCATTGCTGGCAGGCGGCAACGGCAGTTGCCACCTGCCCGCCAGGCAGGATGTCGGCCGAGCGAAATTCGACTTTGGATCCGAGTACGGGATAGTGCGGAAGGCGAATCAGCATGTCGGTAGCATTCAGTCCGACGCCGACCAGGTCAACCTTGGGCAATGGATTCACGATGGGTTCAGTTAAAACGAGTGGTACGCCAGAGTGTAGCGCCGCAGACGAGAAGCAAAACCATGGTGGCGATAATCAGGAGCACTGCCGGCCCCCAATGGAAAGACATGCGAGGGGCGCGGGCCAGGATAGCAAAAAATAAGAAGATACCGGTAGCGGCCGCCACCAGAATCCAGTCCCACAGCGAACGCGGGGGCCTGACTTCTCCTGCCATCTGCATTCCCTGCATGCGGGCCTCGACGTAGTCCTCCGAGAGGTTGTAGCGCCGGGATTCGCGTTGGGAGGCCTCCTGCCACCGCGCCTGTTCCTTGTCTGCTGCCGATGAAAGGGCGATGGCTCCCACTCCCAACATCATCAGGAGGGAGCCGCCAACGACTTGCATGTAGGTGGACGCGCCGCTGCCGCGCAGTTCGCCAAAAACAAAAATGCCCCAGAGTAATCCCCAGAGTTGATTGGAATTGGATAGCGGAATGCCCCGGCTGATGCCGACATACTTTGCGGCGTATTGCTGAAAGACATCGCCGATCACCCAGATGAAGCCGCCCAGCATGAGCCAGAAGAGTACATCTCGCGCGCTGTTCAATTCATGCCAGAGCGGGCCCAGGCCAAGATATCCGATGGCTAGTGCGGACATCATTCCCAGTTCTCCGAAGGTAAAGAACGTGACGAATGAGAGGGGGTTCATACCGGACAAGTAAGCCTTGCGATACGGGATATACATCGTGCCCCAGAGGATGCCAGCACCCAGCGCCGCCCAGACCCCGCGCATGGAATGGGCGGCAGGCGCCTGGGTGGCGGAGGCCCTGGCCAGCAGGGCCGCGCCCACGCACATGACCAGCGCACCGCCCAGCACCCCAGTCCAGCGGCGCCAGCCGGCCTGGCGTAACTCATTGAAGAAAATGAAACCCCAGAGTATGCCCAGGAGGCTGTTTGAATTCCAGAGAGGGAAGGCGATGCTCAGGCCGATATCGCGGATGGCGAAGATCGTCATGGTGTTGGCTACGGCCCAGAGGCATCCGGCAAGAAGGGCCCAGATGATGAGGTGCGGTGCGCGGCGAAGGTCGGCCCGTACGGACGATGTCCCCAAGATGAGAGCGGGCACACTCCAGCGCGCGAGAAAGACTCCGGTCACCATGATCAGCGAAATGACGATTGGCGACACACCAACAGACACGAGCTTCGTCGGTGCCTCGGCGGCGCCGAGCCACGCGCCGGCGGTGAACCCGGAAAGGATTCCGAGGACTTGCAGTTTGCGCGGACGCGCCTGCGCAGCAGGTTGGTTCGCCGGCGTCACGACAGATTGCATGGTCTGCGCACCTTAGTGAATCGATTCCAACAGCAGCAGGCCACCGATCAGAACCGCAACCGGGACCCAGAAGTGCGCATCGGTCAGGACGCTGGTCAACCAGTGGCTCGGCTGACAGCGATTGTCGGTTGTTTGCATGGCGGTTTCTTCAAAACAAGAAGCGGCGTGAGCCGTCCGATTATAGCGGCTGTCGCGTCTACTGCACAGGTTATTGCGATTCAGAAGCTATGCTAGCCGGCGCGGTGTCCTGAAGTAGGAGATCACGAAAAGAGTGCCGAGCAGCAGGTCAACGCCGCCGAATAACAGATCGGACGAGTGTATGCGACCTTGCGTGATGAGAATCACAACGGCGATGCCGTAGCTGAATTTTTCGAAGACGGAAGGAATCATTAGCGGCCGATAGCGGGCCGGGTCAGCGGCGATGACGAAAAATGCGAACTGCCAGGCTAGTGCTGCTCCCACAAATCCATAGAAAAATGCCGGATGGGTGATCGGCGGGGGATCTTTTTGCCCGATCAGATTGAACATGAAATAGAGTGGGGTCAGGGTCAGCAAGCCCCAAATGCCTGCGACCCGGAAGATGATTTTGGCAAATTTCATGGCATCTCCCAGTTCAGACTCTACCCAGGGCTTGCGACCTGGGCTACATTCTTACGGCGCTTCGCGCCTGTGCCGAACGACCAAGAGTTTACACGCGACAGCCTCATTCGTAGCGCAGGGCTTCAATCGGGTCCAGGCGGGAGGCGCGGAAGGCGGGCACCATCCCGCTGACCAGTCCCACGGCAGCGAGGATAAGAGTGGCTGCGATCAGGGTCCCTGGGGCAATGATCAGGCGGATGTCGCCGGCCTCGCCATTTTTGGCGAAGGCGCTGTACAGCGTCAGCCGGCCCACGGAAAGTGCGACTGCATAGGCCAGGATGATTCCTAGCACTCCTCCGATGAAGGTGATAGTCAGGGCTTCGGCGAGGAATTGCATGAGAATGTATCGTCGGCGAGCGCCCAGAGCTTTTTGCACACCGATTTCGCGGGTACGCTGGGTCACCGAGACCAGCATGATGTTCATCAGGCCAACGCCGCCAATGCCCAGCGTAAGCGTGCCGATAAATCCCAACAGGATTTTGAGACCGATGGTAATGATTTCAAACTGGTGGACCTGCGTCATGAGGTTGAAAATCAGCACGGCCTGACGATCGTTTTGGTTGAACTTTTTCTCCACCGCCATCAGAGAGCGTACGGTCTGTTCCAGCTTTTCATACTCAGGGGTTGCGTAATTGAACCAGATGGAGTCGAGGTAGCGCGTGTCTTTCAGATCACCCATGGTGGTGAAGGGGAGATACAGGGTCCGGTTGATGTCGCTGTTTCCTTCCTGCATTTTTGCAGCGGCGACACCGATAACTTCGAAGCTGAGACCGTCAATGCGAATGTGTTCTCCCAGAGCGTTACGTCCGGAAAAGAGCTTTTCCTTGGCCTCGGAGCCGATGACCACCACCCGGGAGCGCTGCATCTCGTCTTCGGCATTGTAGAAACGGCCCTGCCCTACGGTCAGCGAACGGACGGCCAACACATTTGGATAGTTGCCGGTTGCAGTGAAGGTGAAAGTTCTGGTCTCGTACTGCGTGCTTACCTGCTTGCTGGCCTCGGGCGTGATCTGGGAAATCTGAGGAAGATTGGTTTTCAGCATATCCACATCTTCCAGGGTGAATCGGATGGCCCTTCCCGCCTTCTGACCCCCGGCGTCGGTGGAGGTGCGATTCGGCACGACGATCACCAACTTGGTGCCGAAGTTGGCGAAAATGTTGGCGCAGGCCTGGCCAAAGCCATTGCCCCAGGCCAGAAGCATGACGACGGTAGCGATACCCCAGGCCATCCCGAGCATGGTGAGCGCAGTGCGGCGGCGATTGTGCCGCATGGCGTCATAGGCTTCCTGAAGCAGATCACGGAACATATTTGGTAATTGTGTAATCGGGTAATTGGGTAATTTCTCACCCCGGAATTTGTTCTTTTCAATTACAAAATTATCCGATTACCAAGTTACAAAATCTGTTTTTACTCCTGCCGGAGTGCTTCCACCGGTTGCAGCATGGCCGCTTTACGTGCGGGATAAAGACCGGCGACTACGCCGGCCAGAGCCAAGCTGCCGATGGCCAGCATGGCCGACATAGGCACCAGCTTGGGAGGATCGAATCCGCCCACGCCCTCGATCCTGCCCAGCATGGCCATCAGGATCGCGGCCAGAGCCATTCCGATCAACCCGCTGCCCAGGGTCAGAATGAGTCCTTCCAGAAAGAACTGGAGCAGAATGCTGTGCTTGGTGGCGCCTAGGGCCTTGCGAAGTCCGATCTCGCGGGTGCGCTCGCTCACCGTCACCAGCATGATGTTGATCACGCCGATCGCGCCCAAAGCCAGCGTCACCATCCCCACTGTTCCTAGAAACATGTTCATGGCGTCGAAGATAGTGCCTATCATCTTGGACTCCTGGATCGTGTCCCAGCCGTCGAAGGCGTTCCGATCTCTCCAGTCAAAAGCATGATTGCGGGCCACGATCTTGTGGACGTCTTCCTCTGCCACCAGGTGCTCCTCGGTTACCCGCGGCTGATAGTTCACGTAAGAAATTGAGTTCTCGTGGTTTTCTCCTTTGATCGGAAAATACGTGGCCATCACCTGGAAGGGGATGTAGCTGCGAACATTCAGCCAAGTGTCGTTGCCGTGGCCGATGTGTTCGAGAACGCCGACCACTTCGAATCTGATTCCGTTCAGCAGGACGGTCGAACCCACCGCCGGGCGTCCGGGAAAAAGGTTCTTGTTCAGCTGGTCACCGAGAACGATGACATTGCGCTTTTGCGACTCGTCCAACTGGTTCAGCCAGCGTCCCTGCTTGACCGGCAGATAACTGATTTCGTTCAACTGGGGCTCGGTGCCGAGGATTTCCCCGTTGGCGTTAGCGTATTCGCTCACCGCCCGAACGTCATCACGAGTGATGATGGGCGAGGCATTGCGGACGTGGACAGCTTGAATGATATCCAGGTAGTCGCGATAGGTAAGGAGGTAGGAGCGGGCGGAGTTCATGCTTCCCGCCATCGCTGGGGCGCGTCCGGGAAAGATGAACATGATGTCTTTGCCGAACTCGGCTAGCTGGCGCTTGTTGCCCGACCGGAAGCCCTCGCCGAGACCTACCAGCAGTAACAGAGATCCAACGCCCCAGGCGATACCGAACATGGTCAGGCAGGAGCGCAGTTTGTGCGCCCAAAGCGTGCGGAAGATCTGCGCGAAGATGTCCAGCAGCATCAGCATATGCTGGAACATTGTACCGTTCCGAACAATCTAGGCGCGAGCGTCCTCGCTCGTGCTGGCGAGGCGGAGCCTCTCGGGTTCTGTGTTACTGACCAGATCCTTGGACCGCCAGGTCGGTGGTTGCACGAGCGCGGACGCTCGCCTACATTAGTCAAACTTGATCAGCACAATCTCAGGAGTAGTGCCCAGGCGCAGGGGTGGACCCCAGGTACCGGCGCCGTAAGAGACATAGACGAGGAGATTGCCCAAACGTTGCAGTCCGTAGACGAACTTGCCGTAGATTCGGGACGTAATCCAGGTAAAGGGGAAAAACTGTCCGCCGTGGGTGTGGCCGGAGAGCTGCAGGGAGAAGCCTTCTTCTTCGGCGATCTGCAGCCGGTCGGGGGCGTGAGTGAGCAGGATGCTGGCCCGGTCTCGATCCACGTCGGCTTGTCGCAATACCGAGCGGAAGTGGTCATCATTGGTTGAATCCCGGTAGTGGACGCCGACAATCTGTAACCCATCCACCGTTACTTTTTCATTATTCAGGACTCGCACACCCGAGAGCTCGACTGCATCGAGGTACTTGGTGGAATCGGTAAACTCTTCGTGATTTCCCAGCACAAAGAACGCGCCTTGGGGAGCTGCGAGCCGTGCCCATGGCTGAGCAAGCTCCCGCACCCGCGCGACGGTTCCGTCGTACATGTCGCCGGCGATAAAAACGATGTCAGGACGCAGGCGCGTGAGTGTGGTGACGATGCGTCGCATGAATCGCGAGCCGCGAACATGGCCGAGATGAGTATCGGTCACCAGCGCCGCCACCCGCCCGCGCCAGGATTCGGGCAGGTTCGGCAATTTAACGCTGACTCGCCTCACCCGCGTCCAGGCGGCATTGACGATGCCATACAGACTGGCCAGCAGGGCGATGGCAAAGAGGACAAACACCAGCTCTCGTGGGTTGGGATGAAGGCCGAAAAGGCGGGCTCCGCCGTAGATCGCCCAGCACCAGCATGCCGCCAGGAAGCAGAAACACAAGGTCCCAAGCCAGACTGCAGAAATGGTGTACAGGACGCGCACGACAAGATGCGAAGAGCGCCAGGCCAGCAGGGAAGCCAGCACGAAGCTGACTGACAGCAGAGTCAGCGTTATTTGTAAACCGGAAACCCGGGAAGGATCGGGCGCTGCCCAGAAAAAAATCCAGGTTCGGTACAAGAACCAGTGCGCCAGAAATAACACCGTTTGAATGACTGCGACAAAGACAGCGATTCGAGACCTCAAAGTTTTTGTGGTTTCTCCGACTTATTAGATGAGACCTGACAGGAATTGGATTTGCCAACTTATGAAGGACGATTCCCGAGGCTGTCCCGTGTCATCCTGAGCGCAAGCGCCATTCGCTCGCGAATGGGCTGGCGGACTCGAAGGCCCCCAACCATCTCGACATGACCCTTGATCGCTAAGGCATGAATTCGTGACTGTGGCGCAAAAGCGTGCCACGGTGAGGGGTCCTTCGACTGCGTGGCTGCTTCGCGTATCTAAGCGGCCACTCCGCTCAGGATGACACCTTGCCGGACACTCAGGCGACGGCAGATGCTGCCGTGGAACCTGGCCGCGAGGGCTCGCGGGTTGCGGGCATGACCGAAACCGGTTTCTTGCCCGCCAGCGCGGTGCGGGTTTCGGTGAGCGTGGTCACGGCCTGGCGGAACTTGGCACGGGTAATGTTGCGTAGCGCCGACACCAGCGCCGAGTCCTGAACTCCACCGAACAGCTTTTCTGCCTTGTCCGCCAGCTGGGCCCAATCATGCCAGTCGCCGATCACGTCCTGCACGTGATTGAGCAGCGCGATCAAGCGGATAGCTGCCGCATCCTTGCCCGCGAGTTCGGCGATGTAACGGGCCCGCTTGCCTGCGATCCTGAACTGATGCAAAGTTCTTTCCGTAACTGTGCCCTGATCGACTTCGAGGTCGTTCAACTTTTGCCGGGCCAGGGTTAATGGGTCAGCTGTCTTCGGAATTTCGAGACTGGCGGCGGTTCGCTTCAGGCGCTTGCGTACCTCGGCCACAGTCTGCTTGTCCAGCGACTTCGCCAGCTTCTTTTCCCGCCTGGCGCGTTCCTCAGCCAGAGTGCGCAAGAGTTGCGACTTGCGCTGGGGTTCCTGAGGAATCTTCAAGCTGCGCAAGGCTACGCTCTGGACATCAAGGTCGCGCACCCGTCCTGCTTTCTTTCGCAGGCGGCCCAGGAGTTTTAGCAGCTTCTTGTCATTTCCGTTGCGACTCCCGGCCAAATCTGAAACCAACACTTCCACTCTGCGGCTCGAGGTGCGGAATTTATGGACGTTCTCCGGAGACGGCTTGCTGGCAAGCTTCGCCATTTGCCGAGCCAGTTTGCGGAAAGTAGTGCGAGTATGTTCCCGATGTACGAGCATAAGATCAAAAGTTACGGAGTCTGAGAATACAGCTTGAGCCGGTACTGGTTGTGGTTGAGGACTCGAAATTGGTCGAACCCAAACCCTGGGGGTTCCTGACAGCGGCTTCCCCAAGGCAAGGTCAAACTGCTATTTTAACACTGCTGTAACACGATCATGCTACCTTGCCCGGAATGGCTAATCGAGCTCTAGGGGCGCCTCGACTGACCGGGCCACAACCTGTTTCGGGACAAGCAGTTACGACAGAGACGGGAGACCTCGTGCAGTCGCTGATCACCGCCGGGGACAGCCGCCGCGCAGACGCCATATTTTTCTACGCAATGGTGGCTTGTGGTCTTTCCGTTCTTGCCATCGTCTTCTTGATTGTGTATGAGTTGGTGACCAAGTCCAACCTCTCCTGGCACGCCTTTGGCTTGAAATTCTTTTTCCGCAGCGAATGGGACCCCGTCAACGACCAGTATGGGGCTCTGCCGTTTGTCTACGGGACGATCGTCTCTTCGATTCTAGCGCTGATCATCGCGGTGCCGCTGGCCATCGGAGTGGCGGTTTATATCACCGAGATGTCGCCGCGCTGGCTGCGGGGAGCGCTGGCCTTCACTACCGAGTTGCTGGCCGCCATCCCCAGCGTCATTTACGGATTGTGGGCGATTTTCGTGCTGGTGCCTCTGCTCCGACAATACCTGGAGCCCTGGCTGGCGCAGTACCTGGGCTGGACTGGTTTGTTTGAAGGAACACCCTATGGCATCGGTATGCTGGCGGCGGGAATCATTCTGGCAATCATGGTGGTTCCTATTGTCTCTTCCATTACGCGCGAAGTGATGACTGCCGTCCCGCAGCAACAGCGGGAAGCCGTCCTCGCGTTGGGAGCCACCCGGTGGGAGATGATCCGCACCGGGGTTTTGCGCAATGCCCGCGCCGGCATCATGGGCGGCGTGATTCTCGGTCTGGGCCGGGCGCTGGGTGAAACCATGGCGGTCACCATGGTGATTGGCAACCGTCCTGAGATCGCAAAGTCGCTTTTCGCTCCCGGCTACACCATGGCCAGCGTGATTGCCAACGAATTCAGCGAAGCTACGGGAGACCTTTATCTCAGCGCCCTGGTCGAGGTGGGTCTGGCACTCTTTATTGTGACCATCATCGTGAACATTCTGGCGCAGTTCCTGGTGTGGACGGTAACCCGCGGTACACCTGCGAGGGGCAATGCCTAACTCAACACCAAAGATCATGCTCCCCGCTGATTTTGCCGATGCGCCCATCAGCATCGTCCGCCGCAGCGTGAACGCCCTGGTCACGGTTGCGGCTGTCGGGGCAGTTGCCCTGGTACTGCTTCCCCTGGCTGCGGTCTTTGGCTATCTGATCTACAAAGGGATTGGCTCGATTAACCTGGCGTTCCTGACCCAGATTCCCAAACCCCCGGGTGAAGCCGGCGGAGGCATGGCGAACGCCATCGCTGGATCAGTCTACATTCTGCTGATAGCGAGCTTCTTTGGTGTTCCACTTGGAATCGGCGCCGGAATTTATCTCTCCGAATACGGTCGCGGCACACGCTTTGGAAACCTGATCCGATTCACCGCCGACGTGCTGAACGGAGTGCCCTCAATTATCGTGGGTATTGTGGCGTACGGATTGGTCGTGCTCAGCCAGGGACACTTCTCGGCTCTGGCCGGCGGTGTAGCTCTGGCCATCATGATGGTCCCCACCATCACACGGACGACCGAAGAGATGCTGCTGCTGGTGCCACAAATCGTACGCGAGGCCGCTTACGGTCTGGGCGTTTCGCGCTGGCGCACCACGCTTTCCATTACCCTTCGCACCGCGACGTCGGGCGTAATCACGGGAGTGATGCTGGCGTTTGCCCGGGTGGCGGGTGAGACCGCGCCCCTGTTGTTTACCGCGTTCGGCAATCAATACTGGAACTGGAAGATGAACCAGCCCACGGCCGCTCTCTCCCTGCAGATTTTCACTTATGCAATTTCGCCCTTCGATGAGTGGCACAAGCAAGCGTGGGCGGGGGCGCTGATCCTGATTATTCTTATTGTCGCTTCGGTCGGCGCTGTGCGACTTGTGGCCAGTCGCGGTATGCTCAAGGGAGCGAACTGAACCATGGGAGTTGGAATCCAAGTCGACAAGCTGAATGCCTGGTTCGGCAAGACTCAGGCGCTGCACGACATCAACATGACGGTGGCGGCGAACCACGCCACTGCGGTCATTGGCCCCTCGGGATGCGGCAAGTCTACGTTCGTTCGCTGTCTCAACCGCATGCATGAGACGGTGCCGGAAGCGCGGGCCACGGGCCGGGTGCGCATCGGCGAAATGGATGTCTACAACGGGACTTCAGCGGTACAGATTCGTCGCCGCATCGGCATGGTCTTCCAGAAGGCCAATCCCTTCCCCACCATGTCGATCTATGACAACGTGGCTGCGGGATTGACGCTCAACGGCTTCCATGACCGCAAGCGCCTGGATGAAATCGTGGAGCGTTCGCTGGCTCTTTCCGCATTGTGGGACGAAGTCAAGGACACGATGAAGAAGAAATCCGGCGCCAGCCTGTCCGGAGGCCAGCAGCAACGCCTCTGCATTGCCCGCGCCATTGCGGTCGAGCCGCAGGTGCTGTTGATGGATGAGCCCTGCTCGGCCCTCGACCCGATTTCGACCGGCAAGATCGAAGAGCTCATCTTCCAGTTGAAGGAACGGTTCACCATCGTAATCGTGACCCACAACATGCAACAGGCTTCGCGGGTGGCTGAGTTCACCGGATTCTTCCTTCTGGGCAAACTGATCGAGTTCGACAAGACAGAAAAGATTTTTACCACCCCGTCCGACAAGCGGACGGAAGACTACATCACAGGCAGGTTTGGATAATGGCGCGCACCCGTTTTTTGCAGGGACTGGACGATCTCCGGGCACGTTTGCTCCGTATGGGCGGACTGGCCGAGCAGGCCGTGGACCGCGCCTGCCAGGCATATATCGAGCGCGATCTTACGCGCTGCCGCATGGTGCTCGAAGGCGAGACCCAAATCAATATCGCCGAGCGCGAGATCGACGAACTGGCCTTCGATCTTCTGGCCATGCAGCAACCCATGGCGGTTGACCTGCGTTTCATTCTCGCGGTCACCAAGATCAATGCTGACTTGGAACGGGTAGGCGACCAGGCGGTGAACATTGCCGAACGCGTGATGGACATGGTGGATCTGCCCAAGGCCGATCTTCCCGTGGACATCCCTCGCATGGCAGCTGCGGTTTCCGCCATGGTACGCCGAGCTCTGGAATCCTTCATCGAAGGAAAGGCTGAACTGGCGCAGGCGGTTCTCGAGATGGACAACGTGGTCGATCGCATGAAGGATGAAGCCTTCATTGTCCTGGTGAAATCCATGAACGAACATCCGGAGACCACCCGGCAGGCGCTGGACGCGTTACTGGTGGCCCGCAATCTCGAACGAGTAGCTGACCATGCCACCAACATCGCAGAAGACGTGATCTTCTGGGTGCGCGGGGCCGACGTCCGGCACAATGTGGCTCCAGAACAACCTGAGCATCAGGAAGTTACGGATACTCATTAAAGCGTTGCTTCTCAATGCATCGGAACCGTCTGGGTCGTGCGGTCTGCCGCGAACGAGCGCCCCGAAGGGGCGCCCGATAGTAGCCCAGCGGTTTATCGCTGCGTAACCTTCGCACACATTTCGTCCCGTTGGGACGACTGAAACTGCCGCACACGAGCCGGAGATCTTTTTCATTCGTGCCCCCGGCACGCGCATCGTTCCCTCAGCGTACCCGCCACTAAAGTGGCGGGCCACGATCAAAGGCCCTCCGGGACCGACGGTTCTCAGCTTTCCTTTTATTTGCCGCAGTGCTACAAGTCGTTCAGACCTTTCTGGAGGGATCTTGAGGCGTCTGCCGGGTTCTATCTTCCTGTTTGCCATTTTTCTGTCCTCACTTTCCGCCCAGGATTCAGCCAAACCACGCCACATTCCGCTGCCCACCAGCAAGGTCCTGAATACGCCTTCGCCGGGCCGGATTGGTGCCGTGAACAGCTTTCCGGCGAAGATTGCTCTGAGCCCGGACAGGCGCTATGCGGCACTGCTGAACAACGGTTACGGCACGCAGCAGGCGCAGGCACATCAGTCGATCACCATCCTGGATCTCGCCACCAACCAGTTGAGTGATTTCCCCGACGTCCGGCTCTCGGACACCTCCCATCAAACCTACTTCCTCGGTCTCGCCTTCAGTTCCGACGGCAACCATCTTTACGCATCCATGGGTTCGATCACCGATCCCACGGGCGCGAAGGCGGGCAATACCGGCAACGGCGTCGCGGTTTACAAATTCGAAAACGGCAAGGTGAACCCGGAACGTTTTCTGAAGATCGCGCCCCAGAAAATTGCCGCCGGCAAGAAAGTCGCCTTTGGAGTCAGCAAGACCGCCGCGGGAACCGCGATTCCGTATCCCGCGGGGCTGGCTGTGATTTCCGGCAAAGGCAGCGACCGATTACTGGTCGCCAACAATCTCTCCGACAACGTCGTACTTCTCGACTCCGGCGATGGGCGCGTCTTGCGACAGTTCGACCTGAGCACGCACGAAATGATTCCGTCGTCGTTTCCCTATACCGTCGTTGCCACCGGCGACGGACGCCACGCCTGGTGCAGTCTGTGGAACTCCTCTCGGGTGGTTGAGCTGGATCTGGAGAAGGGAACGGTTGCCCGTTGGATCCCTCTGCTCGAACCCAAAGATCCGATCGCGCCCGGTTCGCACCCCACCGACCTTCTGCTTGGTGCCGACGAGAAATGGCTCTACGTCGCTCTGTCCAACGCCGATGCCTTGGCGGTGGTCGACACGGCGTCGGGACAGGTAATCCATCTTTCCTCCACCAATCTCCCCGGCCAGCAGCACGCCGGGACTTATCCCAGCGCCTTGGCCCAGTCGCCCGACGGCATGCGGCTGTTTGTGGCGGATGCCTCGTTGAATGCGGTTGCCATGTTTGACACCGCGGAATTGGTAAAGCCGGGCATCGCTTTTCCGCTGCCGCAAGAAGCTCTGGGATTCATTCCTGCCGACTGGTATCCCAGCGCGCTTGCGGTTCATGGAGACGACCTGCTCATCGCCACGGCCAAGGGAGAAAGCAGCGGTCCGGATAGCGGAATCAGCCAGCTCAAGAGTGAGCGCCGACACCGCGAGCATCCCTACATTGCTACTTTGATGTACGGGTCGCTGTCCCGTCTGAATTTTCGCAATGCGGAAAAACATTTGCCGGAATTAACGCATCGGGTGAAGGAAAGCAATCTCTTCCTTTCCGACCCCGGCAAGATCACCTTTCGAACTGGCACAAACCCAATTCGCCATGTGATCTACATTCTCAAAGAGAATCGCACCTACGACCAGGTTTTCGGCGATCTGAAAATTGACGACCGGAAGGTAGGCAATGGCGATCCCTCGCTTACCCTTTACGGCGAGGATGTCACACCCAACCAGCACAAGCTGGCCCTGCAGTTTGGAGTCCTGGATAATTTTTATGACAGCGGTGAAGTTTCCGGCGATGGGCACGACTGGTCGAACGCAGCCATCACCAGCGACTACAACGAGAAGACCTGGCAGATTACCTATCGCGGCCACGAGCACATCTATGACTACGGCGGCACCGTCGCCGATGAATTTCCCCTGGAGCAAGGCGAGCCCAATGTCGACGATCCCGGCACCGGCTACCTCTGGGATAATCTCGCCAGCCACGGCCTAACTTATCGGGACTACGGAGAGTACATCGCCGGAGTGTGGTGCAACGCAGCCAAGCAGTCTGGAGCCTCGCCGAAGGAAGGCACGCCTTCTCCGTACAGTGCGGAGTGCGCGCGCGCGGTGGTCCGAAAAGGCGAGCCCTTGCCGCCTGATGTCGGCCAGCCCCATGGTTCCGGCAGCCCGTGGCCGTGGGCCGTGCCTTTGTTGAAGCGCATGAAGCCCACCAAGGCCGCTTTGCGCGACCATTACCACCCGCTCTTTCCTGACTTTAACACTTCGTATCCCGACCAGTTGCGAACCGATCTCTTTCTCAACGAGTTCAATGAGTTCGTTCGGGCCCGCCAGGAAGCTAAGGGCACTGAGCTTCCTGCATTCGTCCTTCTCTATCTGCCCGACGATCACACCAACGGCACAGCGCCGGGCAAACCGCGTCCCGCGGCATCGGTGGCGGACAACGATCTGGCAGTTGGCCGCGTGGTCGAGGCGGTTTCGCGCAGTCCGTACTGGGATGACACCGCGATCTTCGTGATCGAGGACGACGCCCAGGATGGGGCTGACCACGTAGATGCGCACCGTTCAACCGCGCTCGAGATCAGCAAATATTCGCCCGGATCAGCTCAACAGCCTTTTGTGGACAGCCGCTTCTACACCACGGTGAACATGATGCACACCATGGAGACTCTGCTGGGTCTGCCTCCGATGAATCAAAACGATGCCTATGCCCCCGTCATGGCGCCCTTGCTCTCGGGGCCGGGTGATCAGCCACCGTTTACCGCCGACTGGAGTAATCGGGACAATGGACTGATTTATCAGACCAACCCGGTCAAGGGGCAGGGCGCAGCCGAGTCCGCCAGGATGAATTTCTCCCGGCCAGACGCGATCAATACCGCGCTTCTCAACCTGGTTCTCTGGCGTGACCGCAAGGGAAACATCCCCATGCCGGCGCCGAAGCACACCGTCTTCCCACAGAAAAGATCCACAGACAAAGACTGAGATGCGTGTGTGGGGACGCGTCCCCCACACGGTCATTGCTACTTCGCTGCGGAATTTCCTGCGTCCACATCGGCGAATGAGAATGCCAGCGACACGTTGGGATGTTCTTTACCGGAAACCTCCACGTAGGGATACACGAAATAGTTGAGAGGCGGGCCGTTCTGAGCCGGGCTCAGACGCAGATCGCGTCCCATGCTGAACTGCACCCGGTTGGCGTCGTGCGCTCCGAAGAAGTAGTCGCGCTTTTCCTGGTGCTTCCATGCCTCCGAGATGTCGACTGGAATCCAGCCGTGTTGCGGTTCGAAAAAATCGGACCAGCAGTGATAGCCGGCGATCTCCGCAGAACGTTTGTCCGGCGGCAGGGGAAATCCAATTTCGAAGCGCGCCGGAATACCCTGGGACCGAGCCATGGCGATGAACAGGGAATGAAAATCGGTGCAGTTGCCTTTTTTCGCGTCGCAGGCATAGAGCACGTCGCCGTGCCCCCAGCCCGTGCCGGTCTTGTCGTAACGCATGGTGGTAAAAACGTAATCGTAGATTGCCCGCGCCTTGTCGAGCGGCGTGGTTTCGCCTTCGGTCACCTTTGTCGCGAGCTCCGCCGGCAGTCCGGTGACCGGCACCAGCTTGTCCGGTTGCAGATTGTCCTTGCGGTCGCGATCCTTGAGCTCAATTTCGGCCAGGCGTGGCCTGGCGATGCCCAGGGTCAAGCGCTCGTGGCGCACCACGTCATAGATGAGTTCGAAGTGCAGTTCGGGGGCCTGCGCTTTCGAGCTTTCGGCGTAATAGATCTCGTTTCCGAATCTCGACTCGTGAGTTTTCTTCAGCTTCAAGTCGCCATTGGCCGAAACTACCTTCACTTCCTGAAACTCGTCCGATTGCGCCGCTGGAAACCAGACTCGCACCCGCTCTCCCGCCGGCACGTTCTTGACCGTGAAACCGTAGTGGAATGTGAAATGGCGCGTGTTCTGCGCCGAGGCGAGTGAAACTGTAGTCAGCAATAGCGACAGCCATAGCTTCTGCAGCATATGAAGAATCCTTTCGACTTTCCTGATGAAATTAATGATGGGAAACGACACACGGGCGTTTTAGGACAACCACCGTCAGGTAAAGCCCTGCCGTCGAGGTCGCATAGGCAGGGTTGATTTTAGTCCAAAACGGCCTGTGGACATCGCGCTTCTAGTCTCTGCGGCGCTCGATTCGCTGCTGCACGAGCGAAGGCGCTGGCGCCTAGATTGCATGGCTCGGGTAGAATCTCTGGATGGCTCCTGCGATTCAATGCCGCGACCTGCGCAAGACCTACGACGGCAAGGTGGAGGCCGTCCGCGGGCTGAATCTGGAAATCGAGGCGGGCGAGTGTTTCGGCCTGCTCGGGCCGAACGGGGCGGGGAAGACCACCACCATCGAAATTCTGGAGGGTCTGCTCGCGCCTACCTCCGGGCAGGTCACGATTCTGGGCCAAACCTGGAAGAACGACGCACGCGAGTTACGCGAGGTGATGGGCATCTCGCTGCAGGAAACCCGTCTCTCGGAGAAATTGACCGTCTTCGAGACGGTCGAATTGTTTTCTGGTTTCTACAGCCGGCCCCGCGCACCCCTCGAAGTGCTCGAACAGATGCAACTCACAGAGAAGGCCGATGCCTGGGTAGGCAAGCTTTCAGGGGGCCAGCGCCAGCGGCTGGCTGTGGCAACCGCGCTGGTCGGCAATCCCAAAATCCTTTTTCTGGACGAGCCCACAACCGGGCTGGATCCACAGAGTCGGCGCCAGCTCTGGGACACGATTCGTGGTTTCCAGCAGGCTGGAGGCACGGTGCTGCTTACGACCCACTACATGGACGAGGCCGAGCGCCTGTGTGATCGTCTGGCCATTGTCGATCACGGACAGGTGATTGCGGCAGGCACGCCGGCGGATTTGATCGAGCGCCTCGGCGGGCACCACATGGTGGAATTTCAGGTGAGTGGCAACTCAAACGGCAATTCAGCTGATGTCTGGCGGGCGCTTCCGGGGGTCGAGTCCGTGCGACAGGACAATGGTTTCGTCTGTCTGAATGTGCACGAGCCCCACCTAACCATTCCGGCGCTGCTGGTTGCGGTTGAGCAGGAGGGTCAGCATCTGTTGCACCTGACCACACGCCAGGCGAGTCTGGAAGATGTGTTCGTTCGGCTCACGGGCCGCCATCTGAGGGAAGAGTGAAGACCAGCAATGCCCACGTAGGGACGGGCGCCCCCATCCGCCCTGGTCGAGCGAAGCTCGACCGTTCCGCGATGACCCGGGAGGGAGATCGATGACCGTTGCGCAGCAAACTCCGACACACGTCCCGCCCGTTTCCCTCAGTGCGCCTCCTCGTAACGGGCGCTGGTCTGGCTTCAGTCACTTGTTGAGAGCACGCCTGCTGGAGCTCAAACGCGAGCCGGAAGTCATTTTCTGGGTCTTCGGATTTCCGCTGCTTCTCGCACTCGGACTGGGGATTGCCTTCCGCAACAAGCCGGCCGATGTTACCCCGGTTGCTATCGTTGCCGGTCCGGGCGCTGACAATGCCGTGAGCCTGCTGCGGCAGTCGCCGCGCGGTTCGCCGATCCGCGTGGCCGTCGTAACGGAAGCGGAGGCATCGCTGGGGTTCCGACTGGGGAAGTACGACCTGGTGATTGCGCCGGACGGTAAGGGCGGCTTTCAGTATCGCTACGACCCCGCACGCCCGGAGAGTGTACTGTCCCGGGCAGAAGTGGAGGATGCTCTGCAAACCGCAGCCGGACGCCTGGATCCGCTGCCGACCTCGGCGGTCGCTTCTACTGAACCCGGATCGCGCTATATCGACTTCCTGATTCCCGGCCTGCTGGGAATGAACCTGATGAATTCCGGCATGTGGGGTATCGGGTTCGCCCTGGTAGATATGCGCCAACGCAAACTACTTAAACGTTTTGTCGGCACTCCCATGCGTCGCAGTGATTTTTTGCTCGCTTTGACCGCCAGTCGCCTGGTTCTTATGCTGGTCGAGATCGTCCTGCTGCTAGGTTTGGGTGTGCTGGCCTTTGACATGCGAGTTTTGGGCTCGGTATTCACGATTCTGCTGCTCAATACGGTCGGCGCCGTATCCTTCGCGGGTCTTGGACTGCTCACGGCCAGCCGCGCTCAAAAGATTGAAAGCGTCAGCGGGTTAATGAACCTGGTGATGATGCCGATGTGGATCTTCTCGGGAGTCTTCTTCTCTTCCGAGCGTTTTCCCGCGACGTTGCAACCTGTCATCAAACTGCTGCCATTGACTGCGCTGAATGACGCCTTGCGGGCCACCATTTTGCAGGGCGCGTCGCTGGGAGCCCAGTCGGGACGCATCCTGGTGCTGCTGGTGTGGGGAGGGATCTCATTTATCCTAGCTTTGCGCTGGTTCCGCTGGACTTAGCTCGTATTCCTGGTCCCAGTCCTCTTGTAAGCGCTTGCATTCTCATCTATTTCCGGGCGCACTGTGAACTTTCCCATGTTAGAATCGGGGTAAGTTTTTCAACCAAAATCAGGGTCTGTTTGCGAAGCGCCGTCATTCTGGCTGGCGCTGGGTTCAGCCAACGGGCATAAGGGTCGGGGTTACGTTTCTCGCGGGCCTCGTCAGACTCTCAATTCGCGGGATATGACTCGTGTTTCTGTTGTCTGGCCAGCCGTTCTTTCCGCCACTTCGCATCGGGTATAGCTTTCGTCGTGGTTGCTTGCTGCGTTCAGGAGCTGCATGAAAGTACTCGAGCGGCAGATCACTTACGCGCCTTTTCTGGAGCGACTGCGTTCCGCTCCGGCCCGCGTCCTTTTGCTCGACTATGACGGGACGCTGGCGCCGTTCAGCGTCGACCGCACTCTGGCTTTTCCTTATCCCGAAATTCCGCCGCTTATTGTTCGCATTATGAGGAAAGGTACTCGCGTGGTGCTGATCAGCGGGCGTCCGGTGCGGGAAATACTTTTACTCAGCGGAATCTGTCCCCAGCCGGAAGTGTGGGGAAGCCACGGCCTGGAGCGGCTTAGAGCCGATGGCCGCTATGAAGTCAGTTCGGTGCCCGCCCACAAAGATTATTTGCTGGCAGCCGAAGCCATGCTGCGCGATGCCGGACTCGAGAGTCAGACCGAGGTCAAGCCGGGTGGAGTGGCGGTGCACTGGCGAGGTCTGGATCCTGGCAAAGCCGAGAAAACAGCCCGGGAGGTTTCGCGGCTTTGGAAGCCCCTGCTGGAACGGGCACCGCTAAGGTTGCTCGAATTTGACGGCGGCCTGGAAATTAGAGTGGCCGGCCCAGGCAAAGGGGACGCGGTTCGCGCCATCTTAAGGGAGTCTATGCCTGGTGCTGCTGTCGCCTATCTGGGCGACGATCAGACTGACGAAGACGCATTTCACGCGCTTAAGGGCAACGGGCTGACGGCTCTAGTTCGTCCTCAGTCACGGCCAACGGCAGCCGACATCTGGCTGCAACCACCTCACGAGCTGCTCCAGTTTCTGGAGGAGTGGCTGCGCGCTTCTGGAGGCCAAGGATGAACGAAATCAAAGGACGCGTGATTAATGTTTCGAACCGGCTGCCCGTTCTCATCCGGAGACATGCCAGTGGCACACGGTTGGAACGGAGTTCCGGGGGGCTGGCCACGGCCCTCGAAGCGGGTTGGCGCGACCAACCCGGAGTCTGGATCGGCTGGGCCGGCGCCACTCCGGACGAATCGATTGAACCGTTGCTGGTCCGGGCCGCGCGGCGCCGTTCGTACACTCTCCGGTCGGTGGCTCTGACGGAAGAAGATATCGCAAAGTTCTATTCCGGCTTCGCCAATGAAATCATCTGGCCTCTGTTTCACGACATGCCTTCACGCTGCAATTTCGATCCCGAGTATTGGGCAACCTACCAGAATGTGAATCGCAAGTTCGCCGCCGTGGTGGCGGAAACTGCCCAGGAAGACGACTTTGTCTGGGTCCACGACTACCACCTCATGTTGACGGCGGCGTCCCTGCGGCAGGCGGGAGTGCGCGCCAATATGGGATTTTTCCTGCATATCCCTTTTCCGTCACCTGACATATTTGAAAAGCTTCCGTGGAAACAACCGATTCTGAAGGCATTGCTGGAATTCGACGTAATCGGGTTCCAGGGCGATCGCGACCGCTCAAATTTTGTGAGCTGTCTCGAACGCCTGCTCCCTGAGGTCGCCGTCGAGTACCGGACCCCCCATCTGCTGGTCGGTCTGGCCGGCCGGCGGTCAGTCGTCGGCACGTTTCCGATCGGCATCGATTTTGAAGCCTTTGAGCACGACGCGGAGCGTCCGGAGATTGCCGCCCATGCGGCGGAGATCAGAAAACGTGTGGCGGATGATGTGCTGGTGCTGGGCGTGGACCGGTTGGATTACACCAAGGGAATTCCGGAGCGGCTCAAATCGTTCCGGCTACTGCTGCGCCGCTTTCCGGAGATGCGTGGTCACATCACGCTGGTGCAGGTGGTCGTCCCCAGCCGTGAGGAAATTCCCAACTACAAGCACCTGCGCCGGGAAGTGGAGCTGCTGGTCAGCCAGATCAATGGCGAGTTCACGGAACCGGGATGGGTGCCGGTCCACTATATTCACCGCAACCTGGGCCGTGAGGAACTGCTGGCTTATTACCGCGCGGCCGACATCGGCCTGGTCACCCCGCTCAAGGATGGCATGAATCTGGTCGCCAAAGAATTCTGCGCGGCGCAGATTGACGAACGGGGCGTGCTGATTGTCAGTGAGTTCGCGGGCGCAGGACCGGAGTTGCGCAGCGGGGCCATCATCGTCAACCCCAACGATTTTTCCCAAGTGGCGCAGGCCTTGTACGACGCAGCTCACATGACGGCCGAAGAAAAGCGTAGCCGCATGCGGCTGCTGCGGCAGATCGTGAAAGACCACAACGTGCACCGCTGGATCCGGTCGTTTCTGCAAGCTGTCCCCTCATCCGATCAGGTGAAAGGCGGTTCGGGCAGCGCTTCGTGGTCGGAGCTTGACGGGGCGACTGTGGGACCACCCATTGCATCATCTTTTGGATCGGTGGTGCGAGTGGATCAAAAGATGCCTGGGGTGGCCCTTTTGGCCTCGGCCCTCTCGCCCAGGACTCGCCCGCGATATGCCATGGGGAAAGACGCCAAGCTTCATTTACTGAGGAGCGCCGCCGGCGAGGACTAGAGGTTTGCGACTCAGAAGTGATGCGAAAGTGTTTCCCTATGAAAGACACGTTTCGGTCACAAGAACTTCAGGACTTCCTTCTTCAGTTTGCTGAGCGTATCCGGGGCAATCTTGATCTCTTGCCCTTCGACGAAGCCGTCAGGACTGTGGCTCAGGGCCTCGCGCCGAGTAAGGATAGCGGCCTCCGCGATCTCGACGCGTTTGAAAAGAATCTTGCGGTCGGTTTCCTGCAGGGCGAATTCATATTCGAGTTGCCACCCATCAGAGCCGCGTTCTGGAACCGAAGATGAGAGCCTACGAGAACCCATCGGCCGTCTCCTGATTCGCGAAGCTGAACGGTTCTATGTCAGCATCGTAAGAAAAGATTGGTTGCGCCTGCCCGGTAGCGTACATGCATTCGTACGCCGCTCGACCTGGGAACAACGGACAACCGGGTGGACAGCGTTCAATAGCGGCTCAGTTTGCTCAAAAAGCACCCCCTTGTCATTTTCTTAGCCAGGTCTATCGGCGGGGAATCTGCTTGCTGCCAGCGAGCGAAGCAGCAGATTCTTCGCGCGACACTGCCGCGCTTCGGCTTTGGGGGATTTTCAAGTTACACCGCTACCGATTGTTCGTGGCCGTTGATTTGACCGACGCGAACCACTAAAATGCGTGTCCGGGCAGGGCAAACTCAAACGCCGGTGATCAAAGACTTTGGGGGACTATGAAACTACAGACCAGGAAACCACTTGCCGATGTTCGGGCGCTCGCCGCCGGTCTTATCATTCTTATTGTGGTCATGGCGGCTGTGAGCCCCGCAGCCGCTCAGGACAGTGCATCCGGCGCCGGTGTGTATAAATCGAAGTGCCAAACCTGCCACGGGCCAGACGGTGGCGGCACTGCGGTGGGAAAGAGCCTGAAGGTGGTTGATCTGCGCTCCCCGGACGTCCAGAGCAGATCGGACGCCGAACTGAGCCAGGTCATCTCCGCCGGAAAAGACAACATGCCCGGGTTCAAGGGCGTGATCACTGATGACGAAATTCAGGCTGTCCTGGCACATGTTCGTACCTTCGCAGCAAAAGGGGATTCCGCTCCCAAAAAGAAGTAGAACAATCAATCCGCTCTCGGCTGATTCTGGTTGCGCCGCGATCCTCGCGGCTCAACCGCCGAAACTTGATCCCGTTCGCTATACTCTCACCTTAAAACCGACTTCTGGAGCTCCCATGAAACGAAGCTTCCTTGTTGCGGGGATATGCGCGGGGATATGCGCGGGTCTGTGCGCGGATCTATGGATGATGGCTCCGGTCCTGGCGGCCGCACAGGATTCGTCGAAGATTATTGCGATGGAGAACCTGTGGAACCGCGCCGAGCTGAGCAACGATGCGGCTGCCGTGAAGCTGCTGCTCGCGGATGATTTCGTAATGACCGTGGCTGAGGGCACGCTCTATAACAAGGCGCAGATGGTCGCCTCGGTAGCCGACAAGTCCTATCGTCCGCTGGCGCTGCAGTCCAGCGACATGGTGGTCCACTATTACGGAAATACAGCCGTCCTGACCGGCGCTTATTACGAAAAGGGAATTGACAAAGGCAAGTCCTGGGAACGCCGCGGGCGCTTCACCGATACGTGGATGAACCTGAATGGAAGGTGGCAGTGCATCGCCAGCCACTTCAGCGTCAAACCAAAATGAAGACGTGTGTGGTCGCGGGCGACGCGCCCGCGCGAAGGTAGGGATGATCAAATCCGCTCAATACTGGATCGACAAACTAAATCTGATCGCCCATCCCGAAGGCGGCTACTATCGCGAGACTTATCGCTCCGAGCTTGCGATCGCGAGGGAAGCCTTGCCGCCGCGTTTTACCGGGCCGCGTCTGGTTTCGACGGCGATCTATTTCCTGCTGGAAGGAGAAAACTTTTCCGCTTTCCATCGTTTGCAGTCGGATGAGCTCTGGCATTTTTACTCCGGCAGCGCGATCACCGTGGATGTGATCGAACCTGACGGCGGCCACTCGGAGATCCAGTTGGGGAGTGATCCCGACGCGGGGGAGGTGTTTCAGGCGGCAGTCACGGGCGGCCGCTGGTTCGCCTCCCGCGTCCGCGATCCCAAATGGTTCGCGCTGGCGGGCTGTACGGTCTCGCCGGGCTTCGATTTCGCAGACTTTGATTTGGGCAAGCGGGCGGAGTTGGTCAGGCTCTATCCGCAGCATCAAAAACTGATCGAATCACTGACTCGGAGCTGAGACCGAAAGCCTAAAACGCTATTCGGGCCAGATCTCCGCGGCAGTGCCGGACAGAATCTGCTGCCGGGTTTGGTCGCGCAGGGGCAAGACCATGAAATCGTCCAGGTTCTTCTTGATGTCCGGAACGCCCGGGCCGGGCCAATCGGTGCCGAACAGGGTCTTGGTTGCGATTTCGTCCAGCCGTGGGAAGTACTTGAGCAAGGTCTTTGGCGGGATGCCGCTTATATCCAGATAGACGTTGGGATGCCGTCGCAAAAGGAAGAATGCTGTCTCCATCCAGAGCGGCCGGCCGCCGTGCGCCATAAGTATCTTCAGCTTGGGAAAATCCACCGCGACGTCATCGATATAGATCGGGTCTCCGTACTTGTTGCGGGCGCCCTGAAAAATTGAGGTGCCGGTATGGAACATCACGGGAACGCCGTTGGCCTCCGCCGCCCGATAAATAATTTCCAATTCCTTCACCCCATGAAGGTAGTCGTTGGGGAACAGCAGTTGGTGGGGGGGATGGATCTTGATCATGCGGATCTTCAGCCGTAGAATCTGCTCGACGTCCGCCATGATGTTGGGAGAATGCCGGGGATGAAGTCCGCCACACGAGATAAGACGGCGGGGATCTACCTTGGTGTAGTCGGCTACCCACTGGTTGACCTCGCGACTAAAGCCAATCACTTCCGGCGCGACGTAATTGATCAGGACGGCGCGCCCAATCCCGGCCGCATCCAGATACTTTAGGAAGGCCTGGGGTGACTGACAGAACTCCACAATCTTCTCGTAGTTGGGCCGCTTGTGTTTTATGAGCGCCAGCGCCTCCGGCTTGAACATCTCCAGCGGCTGGATGTGGATGTGGCAGTCCGTAATCATGGGGATCGCATCAGGGTTGAAGGCGAGGTAGAACCTTATCCAAGGCAGGTTGTGCTTTGCAACTCAAAAACTTGGATGGAGTATAGAGGATTCTTTCTCACCACTGTCAGTTGGGTGGAGCGGCGAAAGGGTGGAACAGGCCTTCAGGCCGGTCAGCACTGGGGCTTTCGGCCCCTCAGGTACCTCAGCGGCTGAAGCCAGAACCGGCACAGACTTCAATGCAGCGCTAAAGCGCCGCTCCACCCAAGACAGAAGATCCACCCAACAACAATCAACTCCGAGGAGTCACGCTGGATCCCATCGCGAGCACCCGCTTAACAGTGTGAGAATTCCAAGCGACCCCGGTACTCATCGCTAGACCGACTGGGCCGACACTTTCGTGCTCTGCACCGGTCACTCCCAAGGTTCCGGAGCGTTGACTTTCCTCGGGGCTCTGGCACAATTCGCCTAAGCCCAAAAAGAACAGGTCTCGATTGGGAAGGGGAACCCCCGTGAAAATACTGAAACGTCTGATTGCCGGAGTACTCTGCCTTCTGCTTTCTCCGCTGCCGGCCCTTTGTGCGCCACCTGCTGCAGGACAGCGCGCGGGGCAGATCAATGCCTTGATTCCAGCCGCCACGAAGAACGAACAAGCGACCAAGGCCAAGGACGAACTTGACTGGAACGATTTGCTGAAAACGGCCGCCAGCGGGCGCGTGCGGGCGGGCCTGGATGATGGATCGATCCTCAGCGTCGGCTCGAATAGTGAATTGCGCGTGTTACAGCATGATGCCGCCTCCCAGCAGACCTCACTAGAGATGAACGCCGGCCGCCTGCGCAGCAAGGTAGTGAAGATCACGCAGCCCAACGGCAAATTCGAAGTGCACACACCCAACGCCGTGATCGGAGTGATCGGCACGGATTTTTATGTCGAGTACGGCAACAACAAAACCACCGTCATTTGCTATACCGGCATGGTAACGGTCTCGCCCCTGGGCGGCGCCCACGCCAGTAACAATGCTTCCAACGGCGGCAATCCCGTGACTCTGGCTGCGGGTCAGATGGTTGAAATCACCACCGAATTGCCTCCGGGCGGCTACCAGTCGCGGCCGACGCCAGGCGATATGCAGCGCGCAAGTATGGAATCCACCGACGTTCCGAACCTGCCTCCTTCGCCTGCGACGGCCGGGTTGACCAGTTCCTGGCACTGGGTGGCGCTGCTGGGCGTTTTCGCAGGAGCGGCCGTCGGTTTAACCTACGCCGTGGATCGCGGAACCACGACCGGACAACCAAGGCAGCCGCAAACGGGCTGCCCCGTGGGCGTCCCCAAGAATCAGTGCAATTGACAATGTTCAGCGTAGTGAGCTTTCGCTCGACCAGGCCGGGATGACACCGCAAGCCAAACGGAAATGGTCGGCCGGGCTGGGTCGAATCTCGGCCCGCCAGGTGGATCTTGCCTTGGCTGTACTCGTGACGTTCGCGGGCCTGCTCCTCTTTGCTTTCTCTGGTATCGGCGGCAATCGTCGCGCCGGGTTCCTGTTTCTCCAGAATGTCGAGCTTCGTACCCTCGATCTTCGTTTCGCCCTTCGCGGTACGCGGCCGCACGATGATCGCATCGTGATCGTCGGTATTGACGAGCGGACCCTTCAGAAGCTGGGATCGTTCCCCCTGCCGCGAAAATCGTACGCCCGGCTGGTCGAGAGCCTCTCGAACGCTGGTGTTCGCGTAATCGCCTTCGACGCCACTTTCCCCACTCCGGAGAGCAACCCGGGCCTCGAAGCCTTGCGGAAACTCCAGGCGGAAGTCGGGTCTGGGGCAGCGCCGTCGCTCCTGAAACAGATTCGAGACCTCGAGACCGCGAGCGATCAGGACGCCGTCTTCGCGACTGCATTGAAGCAATCGGGCAACGTCGTGCTGGGACATTTGTTTCTGGACGAGCAGCGCGCCCGGTCATCCGACCCCAAGATGGCGGAGGAATATTTCAACGTGGCCTGGGCCAAGGCATTTCCCCAGGTGCTCAAGGTCAAGTCCAAAGAAGGTGCTGACTTCGACATGGGCAAGGCATGGATCGAGAACGGCGGCACGGTCGCCGCCGGAGCCGAAGCCAACATCGCCAAGCTGGCGGAAGGGGCCGCGTCTTACGGATTCATCGACATCAATCCTGACCCCGACGGCACGCTGCGCCACGCGCTCCTCATCATGCGTTACCGCGATCAAGATTTCTTTCCTTCGCTCGCTCTGCAATCGGTGCGAGAATACGAAAAGATTCCCGACCAGGAAATTGCCGCCTACATCGCGGAGACCGGCCTGGAGCGTCTCCAGTTCGGCAAGCATCTGCTGCACCCATCTCGCGACGGGACCGCCATCATTAACTACACCGGGCCCTACCGGACCTACCAGCAATATTCCATGGTGGACGTGATCGACGGCACGGTTTCACCGGACGCACTCAAAGACAAGATCGTCCTGGTCGGCGCTACCGCCATGGCGATCGGCGACCTGCGCAATACGCCCTTCCAGGGTGGAAGCTCGAGCTACATGGGCGTCGAAGTCCACGCCAATATCATCGACAACCTTCTGCACGACAGTGAGCGCGGACGCACGTTTCTGGCCCGCGGAATCCGGGAAGATCTGATTGACGCCGGCTTCATCCTGCTGTTTGGCCTTGTGTTCGGCGCCTGGTTCGCGCGCATCAAGCCGCTGTATTCGACTCTCTCCCTGGTGCTTACTCTGGCCGTGTTTGGATGGTTTGTCTATTTCAGTTTTGTTTCCACAGGCAGGTGGCTCAGCTTTGTGATTCCCGCGGGGACGCTGGTGGCGAATTACGCCGTCATCACCAGCTTCCGCATGATCTTCGAGGAGCGCGAAAAGAGGAAGATCCGCAAGACCTTCTCCCAGTATCTGTCGCCCGGCGTAATCGCGCTGATCGAGAAAGATCCGGAGAAATATATACGTCCGGGCGGCGAGACCAAGGAATTGACGGTCATGTTCAGCGACATCCGCGGGTTTACCAGTCTCTCGGAGGGCATGACCGCCGACGAACTCGTGCGCCTGCTCAACGAATATTTGGGAGAGATGACGGACGTTATCTTTCGGAACCTGGGCACGCTCGACAAGTACATCGGCGACGCCATCATGGCGTTTTGGGGATCGCCGTACCCGCAGAGCGACCACGCTTTCCGAGCCTGTACTTGTGCGATTGAAATGATCCGCGGCCTGGAGAATCTCAACCTCAAATGGCAGGCGGAAGGGCGGAAGGAAATCGCCATCGGAATCGGCCTGAACACCGGCCCGGTGAACGTCGGAAACATGGGCTCGGCCAAGCGGCTGGCGTGGACAGTGATGGGAGACAACGTCAATCTGGCTTCGCGCCTGGAAGGTATGACTAAGCAATATCGTTCCCGCATCGTCATCAGTGAAGGAACTTACAGGCAGGTGGCGGACCATTTTGTCTGCCGCGAACTGGATCGAATCCGGGTGAAGGGCAAACATCAGCCAGTCGTGGTTTATGAGTTGATGGATGTTGCAGCGGCGCGACCGAAATACCAGGCGCTGATTACCCGCTTCGAAAGCGCGATGGAGGCTTATCACGCGCAGAACTGGCGCGACGCGGCCGGCAGATTCGGGGAACTTCTCGGGTCTTATCCGGAGGACGGACCTACACAAATCTTTCTGCAACGCGCCGTTGAATTTCTGGAGACGGCGCCGGAAGCCGACTGGGATGGGGTGTACGTGATGAAGAGCAAATAATCGGGCAACCGTATGGCCTCGGTCCGGCGTCGATCTGATTCTGGAACAAAACTCATTTTCTTCTGCGCTTTCCCTCTAACACGAGTAAATTACCTCTGTCGTGACCGTCATGTCTTGGCAATCGACTCCTACCCATTTGGAGGTGGGCACCGTGAAGACTCTTCACGCATCAGTGGTTACGCTTGTCTTTCTGATTTCTGGATTCGCATTCGGCCAACAGGGACTTATTGACGGTTCAGTGACACCGAATCGAATCCCGGACGCGGTTGCGTATCGCATTATCTACATCGCTCTCTCGAACCCGTCGTCAGTTCAACAAGTGCGCAATCAACTCGATAGGCTTGGGTCGAGTGACGCAACCTCCTCTTCTAAGCTTTTAGCGACCTTTTCGTAGCGAGCACCAATACCAGCGCGCCGTATCAATGTTTCTTGAATGCCTGCCTCGGCTCGGAGAATATAACGCCCGGTTTCTGTACGCCAAATTAGAGCTTGTTTCTCGCGTACGAGAGGCGATTGGATTCTGGGATTAAGATTGTCATCACATCGAACGGATTAGATCGAAGCAAAAGCCGCTTTTACTTCGCGAAGAGACATGCATGATTTACATCAAGAGTACGTTGGCCGGAATTGGGGCCTTGGGTATCACCGTGCTGATGAGTGTCGGGTTCCTTGTCATTAAGTACTAAGTGAAACCTCCGGTTGGGATCCCATTTCCCTTCTAAAGTCACAAGTAGTATGGATTGTGCTCTTATTGATTTGATCTTTGCCGTAGGGTTCTATTGGGAATACCGGAGAGCTTCCCAATAGGACAAGCGCAAGAAACGGCCGAATGGAGAAGAGCACCCCGGCAAACCCCGCAAATTGTATCCCGAGCGCAACAAGTTCCTTACTAGCCTAGGCACGCCTCAAGCTGAAAGGGGTGGTCCTTTGACTCCACCGTCCCATCCGGAAGCGAATGGGCTGGCTACTGATCGAAGTTCCGCCAGTGCCGCCCATCACGCTCGAGCAATTCTTCGGCGTCCTTCGGACCCCAGGTGCCGGACGCATAATTGGGGAAATTGCGCGGCGGCAGGGCCTTCCAAAGATCCAGCATCGGACTGACAACGCTCCATCCGGCTTCTACCATGTCGGCACGCTGAAATAAGGTGGCATCGCCCACCATGCAATCGTGGAGCAGGCGCTCGTAGCCGGTGGTGGATTCCTTGCCGAAGTAGTCGGAATATTCGAAGTCCATGTCTACTGTTCCCAGGCGCATCACCGGGCCGGGCGTCTTGGCGGCAAAACGCAGCGCGATGCCTTCCTCGGGTTGAATGTGCAGGACCAGTTGGTTCGGCATGAGCTTCTCTACACCCGTGTCGCGGAAAAGCACGAACGGGGCGCGCCGGAACTGGATGACTATGTACGTCGCGCGCGAGGCCATGCGTTTTCCGGTGCGCAGGTAAAAGGGGACGCCCGCCCAGCGCCAGTTGTCCACCTGCAGCTTCACTGCGACAAAAGTTTCGGTCCGCGAGTCGGGTGGCACACCCGGCTCGTTGCGATACGCCGGAACATGCTGGCCCGCCATTTCGCCCTCGCCGTATTGGCCGCGCACGGTGCGAGTCAGGACATCTTCAGAACTCAGCGGCTGGATCGCGTGCAAGATCTTGGCCTGCTCGTCGCGCACCGCGTCGGCCTGGAAGGAAATCGGCGGCTCCATCGCGGTCAGGCTGATGAGCTGCATGATGTGGTTGGGCACCATGTCGCGCAAGGCTCCGGCGGTATCGTAGTAGCCGCCGCGCTGTTCAACCCCCACGGTTTCGCCTACCGTAATTTGCACATGGTCGATGTAACGCCGGTTCCAGATCGGCTCGAAAATTCCGTTGGCAAAGCGGAACGCCAGAATGTTTTGGACCGTTTCCTTGCCCAGATAGTGGTCGATGCGGTAAATCTGCTTTTCGCTCGCGACCTTGAGGAGCTGCTGATTCAGGGTCTTCGCGGAATCCAGGTCCCGGCCAAATGGCTTTTCGATGATCACGCGGCGCCACTGGTGATTTTCTTCCGTCATCAGGCCGATGGCGGCAAGGTGCTGCACAATGGGGCCGAAGAAGTCAGGCGCGGTGGCGAGGTAACAAAAATAATTGCCGTGGGTGGCATGGTCTTTGTCGACTTTCTGGAGTAGGTCTTTCAACTGCTGGTACGTGCTATCGTCCCCGAATTCACCAGTCATGTAGTAGACATGGCGCTGGAGCCATTCCTGCAGGTCGGCAGCAATCGCCTCGCCTGAAAACTCTTTCAGGTCCTGGGCCAGCTTGGCGCGAAATTCGTCGGTGGACATCTGGTTGCGCGCGACGCCAATCATGGCAAACTCTCGCGACAGAAGATTGTGCTTCGCCAGGTTATAGAGCGCCGGGATTAACTTGCGACGGGTAAGATCGCCGGCGGCGCCGAAAATAACCATCGCACACGGATCGCCACAACGCCCGATCCGCTCGCCTTCTGCTGGGGTAGCTGGCTGCGACATATTTTATTTTCCTCGACGGAGAAGTGTACCAAGACCCTATGAAAAGTTGGTCCGAGCCGGTTGTTTTTCGGTCGTGATATGTCACGCGTGTCCGAAAATGGTCCAGGATAAGCGTGCCTCCAAGGTGAGGCACACACGCATGGAGTCCGTAGTTCTACCACATTCGGCCCGAGGTTGAAATTACCGGAAGTGGGTAGGTTTGGAACGAACTCCCACTCATCATCCTCGGCACCCACTGAGCTGTCATCCTGAGCGCAGTCTTTCGTCCGGCGAAGCGGGACGAACGCAAGCGAAGGACCTCTGCATTGACGTCGCTCTCGCCAGGAGAATGCATGGATCCTTCGTTGGGAGCCTTGGCCTAGCGAAGGACTCCACTTCCTCAAGATGACAACGCGGATCTCGATGGGACATTTGGCCCGCGGAGCGCGCTCGCAATCGTATTTTCCACTTGGACAAACTATGGCATCGGGTATAATGCCTTTTCCAAAAAAGTCGGCCCTTCGGAAATCCAAGCACAGCAAAGCGGGTGAGCCCCCGATGACAGACGAGAGAGGCTTCGAAGCGAGAGGCGTTGGATATTTCTTGTTGGTGTTCGCCGTCTGCTGCTTGTCGTCGGGTTTATTTGGCCAGGCGCAGACGCCTGCAGCTGCCGGCTCGACGGACGTAGCCGCGGCCGTGCCGAGCGATTCGTCGACCGTCGCGCAGGCAACCCCGCCTGCCGACAAGGATAAGCAGGCACCTCCCGCCGCCGCCCCGGCTGCAGCCGCTCCTGCGGCTCCGGCGGCCGACGCCAAGCCGCCCGACGAAATCGTGCCGGTCAAGGGAGTGAAAGGACGCTGGGACACGTTTAACCTCGCGGGCCATCCCGAATATACCTTCAACCCCTTCGACCCTTATCACCAGAACACGCTCAAAGCCGATTATCCGATGGCGGGTGACTGGTTCATCCAGGTCAACGCGCTGAACACCGATGTTTACAAGTCGCGCAGCAACCTGGATTTCAGCAAGGTTTTCCCCGGCCAGACTTTCCACTCGCACAATAATTTCTTCAACGAGAACATTTTTTACGGACTCGAGTTACGGCACCATGCCGACGTCTTCGTACCCTCGAACTTCAAGCTCCACCTGGACGGCGTATTCGACCATAAGCAAGATCCCAACGCGGTAAACAATGGCGATTTCAACAACTCCCACGTGTTCGACGCCTTCGTGGATATCCACCTCTTCGACGCTGGGCAAAGCAATTTCGATCTCACTTTTCTGCGCGCCGGTATTTTTGCCTTCCAGTCCGACTTCCACGGATTGATCTTCAACGACGAAGGTCTGGGTGGACGCATTTTCGGCGAGTTTTTGAAGAACCGCCTGCGCTACGACGTGGTCTATTTGAAGCTGTTCCAGAAAGACGCGGTTTCCGGGTTTATCGACTTTTCCAAGCCCAGCCGCCATCAGGTGGGGATCACGCGCTTCACCTGGGAGGATTTCCTGGTTAAGGGTTGGAACAGCGAGTGGACCGTCCATTTCAACTACGATCCCAGGGACATCAAAGCCACTGGGCACATCGCGGGCCTAAATACCGTCTATTTTGGCAACACCATGAATGGCCATCTCGGGCGGTGGATATTTAATCCGGCGGTGTACGGAGTGGCGGGCAAAGCCGACCATGTGGTGGCCGGAAATCCAATTCGGCACGATGTGTTGGCCTGGATGGGTTTGGCCGACCTGGAATATCCGCTCGACTACGTGAAGTTTCGTCTGGGATATACCTACGTTTCCGGCGATAGCAATCCGAACGACACCACAGACCACGGCTTCGACTCGATCAGTGACGCAGTACAACTGTTCGGCGGCCCGATCAGCTACCTTGTCGGCGAGAACATCAAGTTTGGCGCGGGCGATCTTGATCGGGCCAACAGCTTCTATCCTTCGCTCCGCGGCGGGAACGCGCAGGCCAACTATGTCAATCCCGGCCTGCAGCTGATGAATGCCGGCATGGACGTAACCTTCAGCCCTCGCGTCCAGATGGCGTTGAACGGCAACTACTCGCGTTTCAATAACACAGGTTCGTTTCCCACGGCCACAGGCACCAACGCAAACATCCTTCACAAAGACGGTGGAATCGAAGGGAACGCGTTCATACGGATTAAGCCATTTCTCCACCAGATCAACCAGAACGTGATCCTGGACCTGGGCGTCTCCGCGTTGCATCCGTTGCAGGGCATGCAGGACATGTTCCAGACCGACAAAACGGTTTATTCGACTTTTGTGGCGCTACGGCTCGTCTATTAAGCGTTTGATTTCAGACTTGGAATCGACCATGACAGCAAACTACTTCTTGCCAAAACCTGCCGCAGCCTACTGGCGTTCGGCAGCCTTTGGGTTGGTCTTGATGCTCGGAGTGTTCGGGCTATCGCATCGCGCCTGGGCCGCGGACCAGGCCAGCGCCTGCGAGACCTGCCACGTCGGTATCGAATCGATGCATGCCGATATACCCATGGCCTGCGTCGACTGCCATGGCGGCAATGACAAGGCGACCAGCAAGGAGCAAGCCCACGTTCAGCCCAATAACAAGAAGCTGTTTGGAGGCAGGCCGTTCCTGACCTGGAGCGGACTTAATTTCGAATCCCCAGAGTTTGTTCGTTTCCTCAACCCCAGCGACCTGCGGGTCGCCGACCAGAGTTGCGGCTCCTGCCACGCCGACCAGGTAAGAAATACCAAGAAGTCGATCATGGCCACCAATGCCATGGTGCACAATGCCGTCTTCTACAATAACGGTGCCATTGACTCGAAGGTTGCGGTTTACGGTGAAGCTTTCGACTCGCACGGACATCCCTCCAGCCTCGTTCCCAATCCGCCGCCTACCGCAGAAGCCCAGGCACGGGGTGCACTGTTACAGCTGGATCCCCATCCCCAGTATGAAATCACCAAGATTCGCGATCCCCTCCGAGTGGCCGAAGTCAATAACCCGACCCTCGGCGTTCGCGGTCCAGGCACAGACGGGCGCATTGCCGCGGTTTACCTCAACGTCCTCAAGACCCGCCTGAATGACCCGACACTTTGGCAGCTTGGCCTGAACCACTGGCCCGGGGACTATCGCAGCAGCGGATGCGCCGCCTGCCACGTGCTATACGCCAACACCCGCGATGAATCGGCCGGCGACACTGCCAAATACGGCCACGACGGCTTTAGCTCTAGCGAAGACAAAAATATTCCGAAGGACAAGTCCGGCTATCCCATCAAGCACCAGTTCACCCGTGCGATTCCTGCTTATCAGTGCTTAAGCTGCCACTACCATCAAGGCAATGGAGCGCTCGACACCTACATCGGAACCATTTGGTGGGACCGCGAAAGCGACGCCGACAAAGTGAGAGAGCTTAAGGCCGAGCCGGAGTACGGTCCCGGCCAGCCGCAGTTGTACGATCACAATCCGGAGATGAAGCACGTCCAGTTCACCGACTATCACGCCCACGGGTGGAATTTCACCAAGGTGTTTAAGCGTGACGAGAAGGGCGAACTGTTAGACGCCAAGAACAGCATCGTGCGCGATGACGATCCCGATAAATTCAAGAAGGCAGTGCATCTGAAGGACATCCACTTTGAAAAGGGTTTGCAGTGCGTGGACTGCCACACCTCGCAGGACATGCACGGCGACGGCAACACCTACGCCCAGATGACCGACGCCATCGAGATCCGCTGCGAGGACTGTCACGGCTCGATCGACAAGCGCGCCACTTTGATCACCAGCGGTCTCAACGGCGGCCACGCTCTGAAGGACGTTACTACGCCTTCCGGCGACGCCTGGTTCGAGGAGAAGGATGGCAACATCATCCAGCACTCCAAGACCGATCCCAAGCTGCAGTGGACGGTCAAACAAGTGGTTGATTCGCTGAATCCTGCCAGCCCTGGATACAACGAGGCTGCGGCGCGCGCCAAGCTGGTGCTCAAGGACGGTAGCACGGGAAAAGGCGATTCCTCAGCTGCCAACCTGGCCCATCCTTCACAGAAGATCGAATGCTTCACCTGCCATTCTTCGTGGCAGACCACTTGCTCGGGCTGCCATTTGCCCCTCGATCTCAACATCAAGTCGGCGGAATTGCACTATGAAGGCGTTAAGTCTCGCGCCTACGCTCCTTACTACGAGCAGGTGATCCGCACGGATATGTATTTCTTCGGTATCGGAACCTACAACCACGGAGGCAAGGTCTCGCCCTTCCGCTCCGCCACCAGCGTCGTCGTGTCGGCCTGGGACCGCGGCCGCAACAACATCATCCATCAGCAGCCGCTGGTATCGACGCCCGGATTTACTAATGAGGGCATGACGCCGCATCCTCCGCACACGGTACGCACCACCGAGACCAAGACCTGCTCGGATTGCCACATCAGCGAAAAGAACGACAACAACGCCCGCATTGCTTCCGCGCTGGGCTTTGGCGTGAATGCGCTCAACTTCGTCGGCGAATACGCCTATGTTGCCGAGCAGGGCAAGGCCGTTGCCGCAGTGAGAGTCACCGACGGTTACGAGCCTCAGCCCGTCATCGGAAGCAGTTTCCAGAAGCAGCTCGATCCGGCCGCCTACCAGGCATTCGTGTCGCGCGGACGCAAACTCAGTACCGCCTACCGCCGCCGGGCGCCCAACGTGCGCTCGGTGACCGTGCGCGGCGAGTACATGCTGACCGCTGAAGGCCCGTCGGGCTTCAAGGTCTACGATATCGCCAACATCAACAACAAGGCGTTCGCCCAGCGCATCACGCAGAGAAACAATTCGGGAGTGGGCGAAGGCACGGTCATCCATAGTCCGGATGCCACGTACCTCTATACTCCCACATCCGTTCCCATCCACCTTGGCCGCCCGCAGCGGCCGGAGAATCGCGAAGGGCCGATTCATCCGCTTTACCGCTATGCCTTCGCGACCGATCGCAAGGACGGGTTGATCCTCATCGACATCAACACACTTGAGGACAACAATCCGGAGAACAACTATTTGCACCGCGATGTCGTCTTCAATCCCGAGGGCAAGCTCTCGGGAGCCATGATGGTCAAGAACTGGGGCCACTATGCGTTCGTGGTCTCGGAACAAACCGGCCTCAGTGTCGTGGATGTGGACAATCCGACTCAGCCCAAGCTGGTCGGACAGAGCGCCCCATCAGATTTGAACGGCGCCCGCGCCATTGAACTGCAACTGCGTTACGCCTTTGTTGTCGATCGCACTGGAATGAAAGTGTTCGACATCACGCATCCCGAGCAGCCGAAGCTGGTGCCGGACGCCACGGTCGCCCTGGCGGATGCGCGCAATTTAACGGTTTCGCGTACCTTCGCGTACGTAGCGTCGGGTACGCAAGGGGTAGCCATCATTGACGTGCAAAACCCGGAGAAGCCGAAGCCGCCCGTGTTCTTCACCGCCAACGGCGCGATCAACGACGCTTACGACGTAGCCATCGGAAGCACCAACGTCAGTTACTTCGCTTACGTGGCGGACGGCCACAACGGCCTCCGCGTGGTGAAGCTGATCGACACGGAGACGCCTGGGTACCTGGGATTTGCCCCGGACCCGCAACCTGAACTGATCGCCACCTTCCCGACTTCGGGCAAAATCGTATCGATGTCGCGAGGCCAGGGGCGCGATCGTTACGTTGACGAATCGGGGAACCAGATCTCGGTCACCAGTCGCATGGGGTCGCGTCCGTTCAATGCGGATGAGATTCGCAGTGTCCTGTTCGCCCCCGACGGGACGCCGTTAAGGGTTCCTGCCAGCGGGCGCAAAGAGCAGGGAAGCACAGGAAACCCCGCGCCGCAGGCTGTCGAACCCGGCGGGGG
>Ga0137403_10000106_pt1 | contig 95009 bp, 97 predicted proteins | sample CZOMad2_1_16fung_FD_122057 | JGI IMG/M metagenome (GOLD analysis project Ga0137403, IMG submission 122057) | Vadose zone soil fungal communities from Angelo Coast Range Reserve, California, USA - CZOMad2_1_16fungal (Hybrid Assembly) | ecosystem: Environmental > Terrestrial > Soil > Vadose zone...
GCATAGGCGTAGAGCCGGGGGCGCCAGCCCCCGGTTGGAGATCTCCTTTAGAATCAAAGAGCCCCGAAGGGGCGACGGGGCTGTCGAGGCGCGGCATACCGTCGCCCCTTCGGGGCTTTGCCCCCTTTTCCTCCCTCTTCCAGGGGCTCGCGCCCCTGGCTTTACGCCTTCGCCCCCTTGGGGCGTTTTCCTGCACAACTCTGTACTGCTGCAAGGAGCGACTTTGACCGGATGTGCGACGGAAAGGCGGGAGCCGGCACCGGAATTGGACCGAACCGCCCCAAACAGGCAGTGGTTCGCCGTGGTGGTGCACACGCCCGGAGCAGAGAAGCTCTCGTTACGGGCGGCAGAGAAGCCGACAGCGGCGAAGCGGAACCGTTCTGGGGGAGAGCAGACCTGCGTTGCGGCGGAGCGGAGCTCGACAGCTGCGAAGCAGAACCTCACCGCTCCAGACAAGAACCGTTTCGCCGCGGATCGGAGCTGCACCGCTCCAGACAAGAACCGTTCCGCCGCAGCGCGCAAGCTATGCGCACGCACTCACTTGGGCTAGAGCTTAGCCCCAGGCTCAGGTCGCGTCAATGGAGCGCAGGCGCATAGGCTTCAGAGCCTCCTGGAGGCCGGCGAGTCGTGCTAGAGTTCCCGAATTATCCAGAGCATTGCCGACACCAACGTCGGCGTGAGCCACCGCCTTTCGGCCTGCCCACGTGGGAGCCGCTCGACTCTGCCGTGACGGACCGCGAGGGGTGAGAAAGGGGCAGAGCTATGGACTCGGAGTTGCACGACGGAGCGGTCAGGCGCTCGCGCTGCTGGGCGCTGGTCGCCTCCATGCTGGTAGCCGGCAGCCTCGGCGCCGGCGCGGCGTGGGGGGACATCCAGGTGCACGTGATGAACTGCGCCGAGGGCAACATCAAAGTCGACGCCTACGATTCCAAGGACTCGGTGAGGGTCACCCCGGCCTCGTCGAAGAAGTTCTCGGAAGGCGAGAGCGACTCTCTCCATTGTGCCGGAGAAGGCAAGGGGTACTGTCAGATGGTGTTCACGCCCACGGAAAATGAGGACCGTTGCTACGGCGGTAGTCAATTCAGTACGGGTATGCACATCGATTCGGGCAAATGGGCCGTCGTGAAGGGCTTCTCCGTGGGTACGTCCTGCTCTCCGCTCGTCGAGCAGGTCGACTCCCCCCCTTCCGCCAGTGACTGTGAGAAGCTCGGCATCGACAATGACTGAGGTCGTGGCGCCGGTTATCTAGAGCTCAGCGGCGGGGCGGAGAAACCGCCCCGCCGGAATTCTTCTACTTCGGAAACCCCTCTCTATAGAGCAGGCGCCGGTTACTTCTGATCCTTGAGCTCGACCAGGATGAGATGCACGGTCGTGGTGCCGATATTCTCGGCCCAGTGCGTCAGCGGCTCGCGGTAGATCGTGGCGCCGGGCTGCAGCTCGGACTCCGTGACCTTGCCATCGGACGTGTGATTGCGGATCTTGCCGCCATCGATGACGTAGATTAGGGAAGCCGGATGAGAGTGCAGCTGCTCCTTCTGGCCCGGCTTGAGCACGGAATCGAGCACGCGCACGTGAGCGTTGTCGAGCTTCACCGTGACGGTGCTCGAATTGACCACGGCAGCGTCCTGGGCGAGGGCCGGAACGGCGCAGAGAGTCACAAGAAGAGCTGCGGGGAGCAATCGGACGGAACGACGCATCGTGTCGAGCATGGAACCTCCCTGTTAGGGCGAAGAGAGCGCACTGATCGTGACGTAATACCCGTCCGGATCTCGGAGCGAGAGCTCCATCGTTCCGGTGTTCGGGTTCAAATGGGGCTCCTCCTCGAGCCGAGCGACGAGAGCGCGTGCCCTGGGCAGCGCCAGGTCGAAATCGTCGACTCGAAAAAAGAGGAGGAGGCCGTTGCCAGGCGGCGCGGAATCGGGGCTCATCAAGGAGGGGTGCTCATGGGCGCCCCACTCGTGAAGGCAGAGCAGGACCGTTCCATCCGAGTCGAGGATCTGCCCGAAGTGGTCGTGGGCGGGAGCCGCCTCCGGCAGGCCCAGCAGCGACTGGTACCACTTACAGCTGCCAGGTACATCGCCAACGCCAAGGATCGTCCACGTGCGTCTCATGGGCGAGGCCCTCGCACCTCGTAACGAAGCTCCACCATACCGTTCTTGTAGGCTTTGACCTCCGCCAAGTGGAGGGCGACGTCGCGGTCGAGCTTCTCGAAGAATTGGATCCCCTCACCAATCAAGATCGGCAGGATCGAATAGCGAACTTCGTCGGCCAGCCCGAGGCGAAGGCATTCGGCGGCGACCATGCCGCCGCCCACAAACCAGATGGAGCGGAACCGGGGTCGCAGGCGCTCGTTCACGAACGGCGCGAGATCGCCAGAGTGGAGCTCGACGGTATCCCGGGTCCGTGGCAGATCGCGATGAGTGAGGACGAAGGTGGGCTTGTCGCCGTACGACCACCCGAACCCCTGGGATTCGAATCGCAGCGCGGTCTCGTAGGTGCGCGATCCCATGACGTAGCAGTCGATCGTCTTGAGGAACGCCTCGACGAATCCTGGCTCCAGGGTGTCCCCGCCGGCGAATTCGTCGGAGGTTTCGAGCCAGTCGACGCGCCCGTCCTTGCGAGCGATGAAGCCGTCGAGGCTCGCCGCCATGTGGATCGTGACGCGAGAATCAGGATTGGACATCATTTCCTCCCTACGAGTAGGAGAGAGGGGGACGAGGGGCATAGCGCTAACGCACCGGTGCCCTGATTGGCGGCGTTCTCCTCGGCCGGTCCTCCGCCCGGAGATTCATCTCCGGCGGGGCCGGGCCCTCCTCGACAGCCTCCTACCCCCGCCCTCCCACAGCTTGGCGGCTAAGGGAGCAGGGGAGAGGGGGACGCGCTCCGCCCGCTCTACAGCACGACGCCCTTGACCTCGACCTCGACGGTCGGGGTCTTCGGGCTGTCGGTGTGGACGGTGATCTTGCCGTTGAACGGACCCTTGCTCATCTCGGGCTTCAGGGTCAGGCGGACCTGGTACTCGCGCCCGGCAGTGACCGGCTCGAGCTGCGCGTCCATCCCCTTGACGCTATTGTCGATCTTGGTGACGTTGATCGACTCGGTGGCGAAGTTGCGCACGAAGAGCGCCTTCTTCAAGGGCTCCTTCAAGTCGACCTTGCCGAAGTCGGCGACCGGCGGAGTCACCGCGATGACCGGACGGATGAAGCCGGAAATGGGGATCTGCACCAGCTTCTGCTTCGGGTGGTTGGTGTGGACCGTCACGTAGTTGGCGAGCGGGCCGACCGGCGCGTCGTTCGACAGCAGCGTCTCCACCCGCCACTGCTTGCCCTTGATCTCCGCCACCCGCTCCTTCTCCGTCGCCTCGCGGAAGTTGACCTTGAGGGCGGGGAACGGCGAATCGACCGAGAGGACGTCGAACGGCGTGCCGTCCGAGGCCCAGAGGGTCTGGGCGATGTTGCCGTCCTGCGGCTCGCCCTGGACGACGATGTAGCGCGCGTAGCCCGGCCGGACGTAGATGTAGGGCTCCACCTTGGCCTTGACCGTGAGGTCGATCTGCGGGGTCTCGGGGTCGTTGGTGTAGACCGTGACCCCCTTGGCGATGGGGCCGTTGAAGGTGACGGTGTCGACCACCGTGTGCACGACGCCGCTCTTGCCCGGGGCGATCGTCTTGTCGAAGCTGACGACCGTGCAGCCGCAGGCAGGCTTGACCTGGGTGATCTCGAGCGTCGCGGCGCCTTCGTTCTTGATCACGAAATCGTGCGTCACGTTGTCGCCCTTGGCGATCGTCCCCACGTCCACGACCGGTTCGACGGCGACCGCCTTGGGTTTGCCGGCCGCGGTGCCCTGCGCGAAGAGCGTCGCGGGGGTCGCGGCGATCGCGGTGATCGCAACCAGGGCCACGAGGGCACAGAGTGTCAAAATGGCAGTCGTGACTTGACGTTTCATACGGACAAACTCCTTTGAGATGAACGGGCGGTACGTGCGGGTAATGCTACACTCTGGCCGCCCCATGATAAAGCCGGACCACGCCCTCGACATCTATTGCATGGCCGTCGGCGGTACGGGGATGGCTCCGCTCGCCTGCCTGCTGCAAGAGCAGGGCCACCGGGTGCGGGGGACGGACGGGCCGCTCTACCCGCCGATGAGCACCCTCCTCGAACGGGCCGGAATCCAGCCCTCGGTGGGGTACGACGTCGCCCACCTGACCCCCCGGCCGGACCTCGTGGTCATCGGCAACGCCATCCGCCGCGACAACCCGGAGGCGGTCGAGGCCGAGCGGCTGGGCCTCTCCATCCTCTCCATGCCGCAGGCGCTCTCCCGCTTCTTCCTCGCCGGGCGCCGCTCCCTGGTGGTGGCGGGGACCCACGGCAAGACGACGACCACCGCCATGGCCGCCTGGGTGTGGGCGGCCTGCGGCCAGGACCCCGGCTACCTGATCGGCGGCGTCCCCCGCGACCTGCCGGCGAGCTTCCATGCCGGGACGGGCGACCGCTTCGTGATCGAGGGGGACGAGTACAACGCCGCCTACTTCGACCGCGGCCCCAAGTTCCTCCACTATCAGCCGGAGACGCTGCTCTTGACCAGCGTCGAGTACGACCACGCCGACCTCTACCCGAGCCCGGAGGCTTTCCGCGCCGCCTACGCCCAGCTCCTCGACCTCCTGCCCGCGGGCGGCTACGTGGCGGCCTGCGGCGACACCCCCGAGGTGCGGCAGCTCGCGGCGCGCGCCCGCTGCCCGGTCCTCTTCTACGGCCTCGATCCGGGCAACGACCTCCATCCCCTGGGGGAGATCGAGGCCCGCCCCGACGCCAGCCGTTTCCGCGTCGCGGACCCCGAGGCCGGCGAGGTGGAGGTCACCCTGCCGCTCGCCGGTGAGCACAACGTGGCCAACGCCCTGGCGGTCTGGGCGGCGGCCCGGCACGACGGCCTGCCGGTGGCCGCGGTGGTCGACGCCCTCTCCCGCTTCCGCGGCGTCAAGCGCCGGCTGGAAGAGCTGGGGACGGCGCGTGGAATCACCGTGGTCGACGACTTCGCCCACCACCCGACGGCGGTCGACAAGACCCTGGGGGCTCTGCGCCAGCGCTACCCCGGCCGCCGGCTCCTCGTGCTCTTCGAGCCGCGCAGCCTGACCGCCGGCCGCTCCATGTTCCACGATCCCTACCGTGCCGCCTTCGCCCGGGCCGACCGGGTGCTCTTCGCTCCCACCTTCCACCTCGGCCGCCTGGCCGCCGAGGAGCGGCTCGACTTCGGCGCCCTGGCCGCCGAGCTCACCCACGCGGGCGTCCCGACGACCCTCTGCGCCGAGACCGCCGAGGTGCTGGACCGGACGCTCGCCGAAGCCCGCCCCGGGGACGTGGTGGTCACCATGTCCTCCGGCTCCTTCGAGGGGATGCCCCACCGGGTGCTCGAAGGGCTGCGCGCCGGCAAGCCCGAGCCGCGGCGGGTCGCCGAGACGGCGTCGGCGCCGCAAATGCCGGCGATCTAGCTATTCAAGGCCCATCTCCGCGAGCGAGACGGCGACCAGAACCCGCTTCGCCAACGCGCCGAGCTTTCTCGCCGAGGTGATCACCCTCACCCCTCGGCGTACCTCGACAGGGACGGCCCCAAAGCGCTGCTCCAGCATTTGCAGGAGGAGCTTTTGCATGCCCTCGATCTGGCCCTCCTGGCGCCCGGCTCTACGTCCCTCGTGCTGACCCTCGACGCGCCCCTTGCGCTCCGCTCCGTTCAGCCACTCGGTCAAGGTCTCTTCCAGCATGGCGATCTCCTCCAGGTCCCCGATCTGAGGAATTGTAACCCCGGGCCGCAGTCGCCGGAGCAACTGCCGCAGCCAGGTGGTGAAGTGCTCCCGCAATTCCGAGGCCTCTCCCCGGGGCAGGAGGGCCGCCAACTCGGCCGTCAGGTCGGGTAGATCCTCGGGAGCGCAGGTCTCCAGACGGATCAGGGTCGCCACCCGGTTGTCGGGAAGGGCCAACTCCTCGGGACGCAGGCGGCTCTCGTCAATCAGCAGGTAGGCGAGTTGCGGCAGATAACGTTCCGTGCCCGGCGGGACCGACCGGAAGAGACTCGCGAGATCGGCGTGTTTGCCCCAGGTGCGCTTCCCGTTGTAGAGGACGAGCGGCAGCACCGCCGGTAGGCCCAGGGCTGGCGTTGCCACCTTCGTCCGCACCAGATCGGCGAGGAGCAGGGCCACGTAGCCCAGGAGGCGGACCGCCATGAACGGGTCGGGGGTCGACTGGAACTCGAGGACCAGGTAGAGGTAGAGCCAGCCCCTCGGCCCTCCCCGCCAGCGCAGGCGCCAGACCCGATCGCCATGGCGCTCCCGCAGGTCGGCGCTGGTGAAGCTCGCCTCCGCCGGTTCCAGGCTCGCGTAGTCGAGGTCCTGGACCCAAAGCTCGTGGACGAATCCCCGCAGGAGCTCCTCGACCATCTGCGGGTGGGAAAAGAGAAGCTTGTAGCCGCTGTCGTGCTGTGCCATCGCTCCCTCCAGACTTGGCCTTGCAGACCGTTCTGAATAGAGGGACGGCAAACGCCCCCGCCGATCGCTCACCGCGGAGGGATAAATCTTTTCAGGCCGACGGCGGCACCCGCAGCCGCTCTTCCAAAACCCGCTCGCCGCCGAAGACCGGGCACTGGAGCCCCTCGCGCAGAGCCTCCCAGACCGCCTCCTGCGGCACCAGCCCGACCACCTCGGTCTCCAGAACCCGGGTCCCGAGGGCCGCGGCCTCCTGCCGCACCCGTTCGAGGGCGGCGTGCATCGAGGTCTGCCGGAAGTCGACCAGGTTCATGCTCACCTGGGCGCGGCCGCGGCTCGCCAGGTAGACCCCCATGGCCCGCACCGCCTTTAGGCCGCCGCCCGACTCGCGGACCCGGCGGGCGATGGCGCAGGCCACGGCGACGTCCGCGGTCTCCAGGACCGCGTTCCAGGCAATGAGGAAGAACCGGGCGCCCACCACCGTCACCCCGGCCGTGGGGTGCACCCGGGCCGGCCCGAAGTCCGGCTCCCAGGCGGGATCGGCGAGCTTGGCCGGGAAGCCCTCGAAGCCGCCCCGCCGGATGTCGGCCAGCCGCCGCCGCCCCGGCTGCCGCGCCGCCGCCTCGTAGAGATAGACGGCGAGGTCGAAGCGCTCGGCGAGGGCCGCTCCCAGCCGCTCGGCCGCGGCCACCGCCACCGCTATTGGAGTCCCGGCGAGCGGCACGAAAGGGGTGACGTCGACCGCCCCCACCCGCGGGTGGACTCCCTCGTGCCGGGTAAGGTCGATCTCGTCGAGCGCCGCGGCGTAGAGGGAGAGGAGGCCGGCGTGGAGCGCCTCCGGCTCGCCGGCCAGGGTGAAAACGGAGCGATTGTGGTCGGGATCGGAGGAGACGTCGAGCAGCGCGAGGCCCGGGCCGGAGAGGGCGGCGATCAGCCGCGCCACCACCTCCGGCCGCCGACCCTCGCTCACGTTGGGGACGCATTCGAGCCGCGGCACAAGCGCCAAAGTATAGCAAGGCCGCGGGTTGTGCGCCCTCGGGGAGTTTGTTAGGATAGGCGCGGCTTTCATGCCCAACCATGAATTTCTGGGTGCACCCGACCCCCTCTACCGATGACCTATCCCGGTAACCCCTCGCTCTCCGCCGATGCGCAGCAACGCATCCTCGGCACGTTCCAGCAGACGCTCGACCTCGCCGAGCAGGGGAGCCGGCAGGAAGCGCTCCTCGGCTGCGACTTCGTCCTCCGCATGGACCCCCACTTCGAGCCGGCCCGGCGCCTCCTCGATCGTCTGAAGCTCGGCACCGGCGCCGTGCAGGTCGCCGACCTCAAGGACGCGCCGGACGCGCCGGAATCGGCGCTGGGAGACGACTTCCTGGACAACCTGGACCTGGAGGAGCTACCGGGCCTGGAGGACGACCTGTCCGGTTTCGCCGGCAATGGCGGCCTCGGCGGGGGCGACCTGCGGACCGAGCTGCAGGAGCTCCTGGACGCCCGCCGCTTCCAGGACCTCCTCACCCTCGCCCAGCAGGACGCGGCGGCGGTGGCCGCCGACCCCGAGCTGCGGAAGATCGCCGAGAGCGCCCAGGAGCGGCTGGAGGCCGAACCCTACGTCACCAAGTTCCTCGCCAAGGCGCGCCAGGCCGCCCAGGCGGGGCAGAGCGACGAGGTGGCGCGGATGCTCGAGCGCGCCCGCTCGCTCGACCCCTCCCACCCTGGCATCGCCGAGCTCGAGCGGGCCGCCGCTCCCGCGCCGCCGGCCCCCGCGGCGCCGACCATCGAGCTGCCCGCCGCTCTGCGGCCGACCTCGACGCCCCCGGTGGACCTCTTCTCCGGGGGAGGTGGCGGCGACTCGGAGAGCGAGCGGCGGATCGCCCAGCTCCTCGCCGAGGGGCAGACGGCCTTCGACGCCGGCGATCCCCAGGCGGCGATCGACGCCTGGTCCCGGATCTTCCTCATCGACATCGACCACCAGGAGGCGGCGCGGCGGATCGACCAGGCCCGCAAGCTCAAGGCCGAGAACGAGCGCCAGGTGGAAGAGGTCTTCCACGACGGCCTGAACCACCTGGAGGCGGGCGATCTCGCCGCGGCGCGGCGCGCCTTCGAGCAGGTCCTCGCCCTGCAGCCGAGCTATCTGGCGGCGCGCGAGTACGTGCAGCAGATCGACGCCGGGGAGATCCCGGTGCTGGCGCCGCGTTCGGCCAGCCGCGAGATGCCGGCGGCCCACTCTACCGCGCCGAGCCCTTCGACCGGGGAGCACTCCGCGCTCTCCCTGCCCGACCTGGGCGAGGCCTCCGGAGAGCTCAAGGAAGAGATCCTGGTACCGCCCGAGCCGGGTGAGATGCCGGCCCGCGGCGAGCGCCGCGAGCGCCGGGAGCCCCGCCGGGCGACGGACCGCCAGGGGAAAGCCAGCAAGCGCTTCCTCTACATCGGGGGGGGCGTGCTGGCCGTCGTCCTGCTCGCCGCGGGCTTCCTCTATCTCAAGTGGGACAGCCTGTTCCCCAACCTGCCGAACGAACACCCGGCGACCGCCGGCCCGGGGCCGACCTCGGCTACCAACCCGATCCCCAAGGCCCTGGCGCTCCACAACCAGGGCAAGGCGGCCAACGCCGTCGCCCTGCTCCAGCGGCTGCCGCCGACCGACCCCCACTATGCCGAGGCGCAGAAGCTGATCGCGCAGTGGGCGGCGGCGGGACCGGCCCCCGCCGTGGGTACCGAGGCGGCGCCCGGGGCCACGCCGGCGGCCGCCCTGCCGCCCGAGGCCGCGGCCCGCCGGCAGCAGCTCCTCGCCTCCGCCCACCAGGAGGTCGCCCGCGGCGACTACCTGGAAGCCGCCAACCACTTCGAGCTGGCGGCCGGCGTCGCCAAGCTCGAGCCGCCGGAGCTCGCCCAGCAGGCCGAGGTCCAGCACAAGCTCCAGCCTCTCGTCGAGCAGATCAAGCTCTTCAAGCAGCACGACTGGGAGTACATCGTGCCGACCCTCTGGCGCATGCGGGAGGGCAACCCCGGCGACCGCGCCATCAACCGTCTGCTGGTCGATTCCTACTACAATCTGGGGGTGCGCGACCTGCAGCGGGCCGATCCGCTCCACGCCGCGAGCCAGTTCACCGAGGCTCTGAAGCTCGATCCAGGGGATGCCGCCTTGCGCCGTCACTATCTCTTCGCCCAGACCTACCAGGAGCGGCCGCAGGATCTGCTCTTCCGGATCTACGTCAAGTACCTGCCGTACCGCTGATGCGACGCCGCCACCCTGAAGGCGAGGACACAGAGCCCAGTCTCTTCGACCTCCCGCTCGACCAGCCCGACCGCGAGCCGCTGGAGGACGAGGAAGACGACTTCGCGCCCGAGCCGCCGCGGCCTCGCCCGGCCCGCCTCGATCCGCCCCCCGCCGCCGACCGTGAACGCGACCGCGAGCGTCCAGCGCCCCGCCGGCCGCAGCCGGCCCCCGTTCCCGTGGCGCCCTCGGTGGGGACCCCCAAGGACGCCGGCTCCAAGGCCGCCGGTGTCCCGGGAAGGGCAGGGCTCGGCGGCCGTCTCGCCGCGGGTCTCGCCGACCTCCTGGTCCACGCCGCCATCGCCGCCATCGCCCTCGGAGGGTCACGCCTCCTGGGCGCCGAGCCCACCCTCGCCGACTGGCCGGCGCTCGCCCTCTTCCTCGTCGCCTTCTCCTTCCTCTACACCATCCTGCCGCTCGCCTTCTGGGGACAGACCCTGGGGATGACCTGGGCCGGCCTCCTCTCCCGCAACCGCGACGGCGAGCCGCTCACCTTCGATCAAACCGCCCGCCGCTGGCTGGGCGGCCTTCTCACCACCGCCACCCTCGGCCTGCCGCTCCTCGTCGCGGGGAGGGGGCGGACGCTGACGGATCTGTTGAGCGGTTCGGCGACGTACCGGATGGGGTGATCGGGCGGCCGGGGCGGTACACCTGCTAGAATGAACCCGAGGGACTTACGTCCCGTTCATCCGTAGGAGAGCCATGGCGGAACACAGACAGAGCTTGCTCGGGGTGGGCGTCTACGCGGTGCCGGAGGCCTCCCGCTTGACGGGCGTCTCGGCCCAGCGGATTCGGCGCTGGCTCACGGGCTACACCTTCAAGGCCGCCCAGGGCCTCCATGCTTCGCCTCCCTTGTGGCAGCGCCGGATCGTGTCCGAAGGCTCCCTGGCTCTGAGCTTCCGGGATCTGCTCGAGGTGCGGTTCGTGGATGCCTTCCGCCGGCACGGCGTCCGCTGGAAGACGATTCGGCTCGCCGCGGAGCGTGCCGCCGAGATCCTCCACGACACGCATCCATTCTCCACCAAGAAGTTCAAGACCGATGGGCGCAACATCTTCGCCGACATCGTCCAGTCTACGGGTGAGGAATCGCTCCTGGACCTGGCGAAGAGCCAGTACGAGTTCAAGCAGGTCGTGGAGCCTTTTCTCTTCGAGGGCCTGGAGTTCTCCGACCTGGGCATCCAGCCCGTCCGCTGGTGGCCGCTGCCTCACAGCCGGCGCGTGGTGATCGATCCCGAGCGCTCCTTCGGGCGGCCCATCATCTCGCCGGAATCCGTGCCCACCGAAGTCCTGGCGCGGGCCGTTCGGGCGGAAGGTTCCGTCGAGGCCGTGGCGCGCTGGTTCCTGGTGGACCCCAAGGCCGTCGAAGACGCGGTGGAGTTCGAGAAGAAGCTTGCCCTTGCCGCGTGAGATTCTTCCTCGACAACTGCCTCTCGCCAAGATACGCCCAAAGCCTGCACGCTCTCTCAGAGAGAGATGGTCATAGGGTTGTGCACCTGCAGGATCAATTCCCCAGGAATTCCCCCGACGTGACTTGGCTGCGCGGACTGGGAACGGAAGGAGACTGGGTCATCGTCTCGGGCGACACCAGGATCGTCAAGACGCCCGAGTTGAAAGCAGAGTGGGCCCGAACCCGGCTCACGGCCTTCTTCCTCGGCCCAGGATGGATGAACATTCCATACTGGGAACAGGCGGTGCTCCTGGTCCGTTGGTGGCCCAAAATCCTCGAACAGTCCAGCTTGGTAGATCTCGGCACCGGGTTCGAGGTGCCCTATCGATCCCCGAGTCGATTCAAGCCGATCATCGTGCGGCCTTAGGCCAACCATGTATGGCTCGCTGCCCAGAAACCAGACTTGAGCCGGACCCGGGCGAGCGAGCAAGAGAGGTCTACGAGTAATGATCAAGAAACAAGAGCCTGACATCCCGGTGACTTCGAGCAGCGGCAACTTGTTTGCCGATCTCGGCTTCGCTGAACCCGAGGAGGAACTGGCCAAGGCTCAACTTGCCAGTCATATCCGTCAGGTCATCAAGCGCAGGCGGCTGACCCAGGCGGCCGCCGCGGCGCTTATGGGTATCGATCATACGAATGTCTCGGCACTGCTCAAAGGACGGCTAGGTAGCTTCTCTCTCGATCGCCTCCTGCAGCTACTCACTGCTCTCGACTAGCAGTAGCGTCTTAGTTGCATTAGCCAATAGACTCCAGTAAGGGAATCGGTCACCGACCGATCTATGCCAGGACTATGCCCAGTAAGATTTAAATCTTTTCAGCTATCGACCCATCTTCGGAAAGCCATCCGGGAATGGAGGGTCATATTCCCTATCTCTCAAAATCAGCTCTAGCGTCTCGGCCCTGGATCGCTCCACTCGCGACAAATCTCGATCCAGGGCTTTTTGGATAAGGCCGGGAAGATCCTCTCCTTGCTGCCATTCGAGAATTTCTGCCATCTCCCTTGCAAGCTGCAGCTTAGCTCCGAAATCGAATCTGCTCAAAACGCTAAGAATCCGTTCCGCCAGGCTATCCATTGACACTCCTAAAACTGAAGATAGGCACTGAATATGGTGACAATCAAAAGCCCGAGAGACAATAAGGCTGTTAACGTCGCAGCAGAGGCTCGAACCAGCCACTTCGATATCTTCACGTTGACCTGGTTGTTGTCTTCGGTAGCCCATGCATAGCGCTTAGCATTGTTGCGGACAAGCTTCGCTTCGGCTTCGTCTCCGCTGTCATATTCGGGGTCAAAGAGGCGATCGAGCAAAGCTGGTGGATATGGTTTTTCGCGCGACCTCGGCTTGAAGACAAGTAGAATAAAAAGAAAGGAAGCGGCGGCCGAACTGGAACAAAGGACACCTTCCACAAAAATGGAGCCAACCCAAACGGGATGGCTACGCCAAAGAGTCCACAGAAATAGCCGGACCTTACCCCACAGATCGGCCTTCAGCGATAAGGCACCGAGCAAGAATGTCAAAAGAGTGAGGTAGAACTGCGCCCTACGCTCGAGGAGATCTCCCCTGGCTCGCTCAAGTTCGTACATCCTCTCACAGAACCTGAGACGCTCTCGTTCAAGAGAGAGCTGGTTGCCCGGTTCGCTCATTCCGCACCTCAGTCATTATAGTAGTAGCCCTGGCAATACATGGGAGTATTTTCTCCGCACTACATCCGCGCAGGGCAGATGCCCAGACTGGATTGGCCTCGACGATGGCCCAACCCCTTCCCCGAATGAGCCCAATGTCAACGACAACGGTAGATGGAAGGCGATCGGCAGAGGCAACAATTTCTTCAGCGAACGCCCGGGCTTCGTTTAGGGAGGCAGTGCCATGATAAAGTGTACAACCGAGGATATTACGATCGAGCACAAAGGTCCTTACCTCGGCTTCGAAGTGAACTACCTCGGAGACTAGGGCATACGTTGTAGATGGCAGGCCGCCACATAAGATCTGGACGTCATCCAAAGTCGAGAACACTCCCGGCTTAAACCATCCGATGGTTAGCGGCTTCGCGAACAGAGGAAATTTCACCTTAACGATCTCCGAAAGTGGAAGTAGCAAGATGTCGCGCTTCGTCCAGAACCGTGGCAGGTGTATAAGCAGATCTTCGGGAGGTGAGACCAGCTTGAGTTCCCATCGCTCGGCAAGTGTTGTGCAGAAAGCTACACCACCGTAGCAGCGTACTCGATTCCGGTCGAGATCAGGAGGCCGCCAGAACTCGCGGAGACTCAACACCTCACCGCCCTTCTCCTTCCATGCCTCGCCGAGGCGCCGCCGCTCAGTATCCTTACGTTCAGGAAGGACTAGAAGGAGAGACGTGCAGTACGATCCTGAGTGTATCTCCATGAGCGATTCCTGAAAGGCTTGTGCGATTATAACTCTCCTTTCAAGCTCTCGCACGCCAGACGGCCCGCCGTCCCGGAAGACGGCCCGTATCTGCTTGCGCTGGCCCAAAGTCTCGGGACGCAGCATCTTCGCCGACATCGTCCAGTCTACGGACGAGGAATCGCTCCTGGACCTGGCGAAGAGCCAGTACGAGTTCAAGCAGGTCGTGGAGCCCTTCCTCTTCGAGGGTCTGGAGTTCTCCGACCTGGGCATCCAGCCCGTCCGCTGGTGGCCGCTGCCTCACAGCCGACGCGTGGTCATCGATCCCGATCTGCTCCTTCGGGCTGCCCATCATCTCGCCGGAATCCTCCCTTCCGCAGGATTTCGTCGAAGTCGATGAATTGATCCAGCCCTGTAGGGGCGACGGCATAGAGCCTGGGGCGTAAGCCCCAGGGGAGAGCAGAGAAGATGAGATCAGCCCCGAAGGGGCGGCGGTCATCCGGGCTCATTCCGCCGCCCCTTCAGGGCTCTATTTTCTTGAGGTTACCTCAACCTGGGGCTTACGCCCCAGGCTCTATGCTGTCGCCCCCACGGGGCTGGTCGTTACAGGGGGCGGCCGGAGGGCGACCACCGCCGAGCAATGATGCCGGCTCTACCTACGACGCTTTACGCTCGAGCTTCTCCGCGATCCAGACCTTGATGACAGATTGGCGCGTGACGCCGAGCCGCTTGGCCTCACGATCGAGAGACTCGACCATCCAAGCCGGGAAGTCGACATTGACACGACGCGCCTCCTGACCGGGATGACGCGCGGCCGACAGATCGAGCACATCGGTGATGTCCTCACCTTCATCGAACTTGCGGTCAAACTCTTCAGCCTTCATAGAGAGCCACCTCCTGGTGCCTAGCACGCCGCGCCGAGATGATCCGAACCCTCTGCTCGCGATAGGTGATGACTACCGAGTAGTGCTTGCCGGCAATCCGTCCGATCACGAGGTAGCGGGGTTCGTCTTCGATACGGGCGGGGATCTCAATGCGCAACTCGTCGAGCCATAGCCGCCTGTGCCGCGAGAAAGTCGATGCCGTGCTTGACCGAATTCGTCTGGCTCTTGGCTTCATCGAACTCGAATTCCAATGAGACCCCCCAGTATCGCGACTGGTATAGAAAATATACCGTTCTTGGCCAGAAATCAACCCCGCGCGCTGACAGCTGTCCGTCGTCCCGGGAGACGGCCTGTATCCGCTTACGCTGGCCCAAAGTCCCGGGAGACGGCCCGTATCCGCTTACGATGGCCCAAAGTCCCGGGAGACGGCCCATATCCGCTTACGATGGCCCAGAGTCCCGGGAGACGGCCCATATCTGCTTACGCTGGCCCAAAGTCCCGGGAGACGGCCCATATCCGCTTACGATGGCCCAAAGTCCCGGGAGACGGCCCGTATCCGCTTACGCTGGCCCATTGTCTCGGGAGCTGCGCCATATCTGCTTGCGATGGCCCAAAGTCCCGGGAGACGGCTTATCTCTGCGGACTCTGGCCTTGATCCGCGGCGGCGGTGCGCCGGGGGCTGGCGCACCGCCGCTTCGGTCGGCCTACGCCGTGTAGTTGAAGAACAGCTCGTACTGGCCCTTGTGGCCGGTGAACACCAGCGGCGAGCCCGCCGGCTGGATCTGGACTACGAAGGTGTACTCGCCGACCACGTCGTCCGATCCGGTGTCGCTCTCCATCTCCGTGACCGTGAATTCCTCCCGGAAGTCATAGGTGCGGCCGATGTTCTGGGTATCGCCGTTGCTCATCTCCCAGTAGTCCTTGTCGCTGGGCAGCTTCCCCTCGAGGCCGTCGGTCTTCAGCTTGAGGTAGATCTCGTCGTTGTTGCCGGCGTCGTCGGTCTTCTTGATGCACTTGAGCGACTGCAGGGTGATCGTGGCCATGGTGGTCTCACTCCTTGAGAGGTTGGGGGCTTCATTGCCCTGTCTTCCCTCATGGAGTGGGATGAGATCAGGAACTATCGCACCCGATCTCTCTCCCGCCAGATCCCCCACGCCATCCACCCGTTCCCCACCGCCGTGGTGAGGGCGAAGATCGCCAGCGGCGAGAGGCCTGGCCAGAGCGCGGCTGCGCCGCCGACCTGGAAGATGAGGCCGCAGGTGCGGAAGGGCGGGAAGGCGAGGCCGCCCAACATGTAGAAGGAGTGGCCGAGGAGGAGGAGCCAGATGCCGGGGAGGGCCCAGGCGGCGTCCAGCCAGAGGAGGAGGGCCGAGAGGGCGAGGGCGATGAAGGAGAGATTGCCCTGGAGGCGGAGCACCCAGCCGGCGAGGGGGGTGCGCGACATCTTCTTGCCGGCGCGGGTGATCGCGGCCACCTCGACCACTCCTCCGGCCAGGATGGTCAGCGACCAGATGAAGAGAACGCCGGCCGGGCCGCCGCGGCGCACCACCCACGGCGTGAAGAACGCCGCGGCCGGAAGCAGGATGGCCCAGGCGAGCCAGGACCAGGGGGAGTGGAGATAGGGGCGGCTGGCGGCGGCGAAGCGCTCGCGCACCGGCTCCAGGTCGTCCTCGGAAGGGGCGTTGCCGGAGCCGGCGAAGAGCGGATCGTACTCGGACATCCCTCCCTTATACGGAGGCGCCGCCGGTCAGGTGCAGCTGGATTCGCGCCCGGTCCAGGGCACGCTGGCGGGCGGCGAAGGCGGCCTCGGTGTCCGCCGGCAACTCGTGCGCCGCGGCGAAAGCGCGCTGCGCCGCGGCGCGGTCGATCTCCGACAGGCGCTTGGCCTGCTCGGTCAGGAGAGTCAGCCGGTTCTCGACCATCTGGGCGAAGCCGCCGTCGACGAAGAACCGCTCCTCGCCGCCGTCGGCGGCTGGCTTCTCCACCCGCAGGAGGCCGATGCCCATCTTGAAGAGGAGCGGTGCCCGGCCCGGCAGGATGCCGACCTCGCCGTCGTGGGCCGGGAAGGCCACGAAGGTCGCGTCGGCTTCGAGCACCGCCCGTTCGGGGGTGATGACGCTCACGTGGAAAGTGTCGCCCTTGGCCATCCGCCTCTACTCCTTCGCCAGCTTCTCCGCCCGCGCGGCCGCATCCTCGATGTTGCCGACGTACATGAACGCCTGGTCCGGCAGGTGGTCCCACTTGCCGTCGCAGAGCTCGGCGAACGAGCGGATGGTGTCCTTGAGCGGCGTGTAGACGCCGGGAAAGCCGGTGAACTGCTCGGCGACGTAGAAGGCCTGGGAGAAGAAGCGCTCGATTTTCCGCGCCCGCCGCACGGTCACCTTGTCCTCTTCCGACAGCTCGTCGACGCCCAGGATGGCGATGATGTCCTGGAGGTCCCGGAAGCGCTGGAGGATCTGCTGCACTCGCCGGGCCACCCGGTAGTGGTCCTCGCCGATGTACTCGGGCGAGATGATGCGGGAGGAGGAGGCGAGCGGATCGACCGCGGGGTAGATCCCCTTCTCGGAGATGCTCCGCTCCAGGTTGACCGTGCTGTCCAGGTGGGTGAAGGCGGTGGCCGGCGCCGGGTCGGTGTAGTCGTCGGCCGGCACGTAGATCGCCTGGATCGAGGTGACGGCGCCGCGGGTCGTCGAGGTGATGCGCTCCTGGAGCTCGCCCATCTCGGTGCCGAGCGTCGGCTGGTAGCCGACCGCCGACGGCATGCGGCCGAGAAGCGCCGACACCTCGGAGCCCGCCTGCGAGAAGCGGAAGATGTTGTCGATGAAGAGGAGCGTGTCGACGCCCGTCTGGTCGCGGAAGTACTCGGCCATGGTGAGCGCCGAGAGGGCGACCCGCAGGCGCGCGCCGGGGGGCTCGTTCATCTGGCCGAAGACCATGACGGTCTGGTCGATGACGCGCTTGCCGGTATCGCCGATCCGCGCCTCCTGCATTTCGAGCCAGAGGTCGTTGCCCTCGCGGGTCCGCTCGCCGACGCCGGCGAAGCAGGAGTAGCCGCTGTGGAAGCGGGCGAGGCGGGCGATCAGCTCCTGGATGATGACCGTCTTGCCCACTCCGGCGCCGCCGAAGAGGCCGGCCTTGCCGCCGCGGACCAGCGGGCAGAGCAGGTCGATGACTTTGATTCCGGTCTCGAACAGCTCGGTTTTCGACGACAGCTCGTCGAACTCCGGCGGCTCGTGATGGATCGGCCGGCGCTCCTTGGCGTCGACCGGGCCGAGGCCGTCGATCGGCGCGCCCACCAGGTTGAAGACGCGCCCCAGGGTCACCTCGCCGACCGGCACGGTGACGGCCGAGCCGGTGTCCAGGATGCGGACGCCGCGCTGCACGCCGTCGGTCGAGCCCAGGGCCACCGCCCGGACCTGCCCGCCGCCCAGGTGCTGCGCCACCTCGCACCAGAGCGTGTCCTTGACCTTCTCGCCCTCGACCAGGTTCTCGACCTCGATCTGCAGGGCGTTGTAGATGGACGGCAGGCGATCCTCGGCGAAATGCGCGTCGAGGGTCGAGCCGATGACCTGAGTGACGGTGCCGTAGTTGCCGCTTTCGGTTGCCATAGGATGCTTCCTGTCGTAAGGCTCCGGAGATCAGGAGAGGGCGTTGGCCCCGCCCACGATGTCCAGGAGCTCCATGGTGATCTGGGTTTGCCGCGCGCGGTTGTACTCCCGCGTCAGGGCCTTGATCATGTCGCCGGCGGCATCGGTCGCCGCCTTCATGGCGACCATGCGCGCCACCTGCTCGGAAACGGCGGCGTCGGTGAAAGCCTGGAAGAGACGCACCCGCACCACCGCCGGGAGCAGCTCGTCGAGCAGCTCCTTGGGCGAGGGCGAGAACTCGTATTCGATCGCGTTGCCGGGGGTGGCGGCCGCCTCGCCCTCTTCCTTCCTGCCGGCGGTATTGGCGCCCACCAAGGGCAGCAGCTGCACCACCTCGGGCCGCTGCTGGCCGGCCGAGAGGAAGCGCATGTAGGCGACGTGCGCCGAGGCGATCTCGCCGCGGGTGAAGCGATCCATCAGCTCGTTGGCGAGCGGCTCGACCTGCTCGAAACGCGGCTTCTCGCCGATGTCGGTGCGCGGCTCGTCGACCTCGCGGCGGAGGAACTTGAAATAGCTGATGCCCTTCTTGCCCACCATGGTGACCCGCACGTCGACGCCCCGCCCTTCCTCGGCCTCCAGGTGGCGGATGCCCTCGCGGAGAACGTTGGCGTTGTAGCCGCCGGCCAGACCACGCGAAGCGGTCAGGACGACCAGCGCCGAGCGCGGCACCTCGTCGTGGGTCTTCAAGAGCGGGTGCTCGACGTTCGCCGCTGCCCGCGACAGGTCCGCCACCAGCTCGGCGAGCTTCTCGGCGTAGGGCTTGGTCGCCACGGCGCGGTTGAACGCCGCCTGGAAACGGGCGGTGGCGATCAGCTGCATGGTGCGCGTGATCTTCTTGATGTTGCGCACCGATTTGCGCCGCTTGACGAGGACTCTCCGGTTGGCCATGGCGATTCCCTTCCCTGCCTACTGCGCCTTGCCCTGCCAGTGCGGCTTGAAGTCGCGGATGACCTGGCGGATGCGGTCGGCGAGCGCGTCCGGCAGCTCGCCCTTGTCGGCCAGCTCCTTGACGATCTCCGGGTGCTCGTCGCGGAAGTGCTTCAGAAGCGCCAGCTCGAACTTCGCCACCTGGTTGGCCGGCAGGTCGTCCAGGAAACCGCCGGTGCCGGTGAAGATCGACAGCACCTCGTCGGTGAACGGGTAGGGCTGATACTGCGGCTGCTTCAGCAGCTCGACCATGCGGAGGCCGCGGTCGAGCTGGCGCTGGGTGGCCGGGTCGAGCTCGGTGCCGAGCTGGGCGAAGGCTTCGAGGTCGCGGAAGGCCGCGAGGTCGAGACGGAGCGATCCGGAGATCTTTTTCATTGCCTTGCGCTGCGCGTTGCCGCCCACCCGCGAGACGCTGATGCCGACGTTGACCGCCGGCCGAACGCCGGCGAAGAAGAGGTCGGGCTCCAGGTAGATCTGGCCGTCGGTGATCGAAATCACGTTGGTCGGGATGTAGGCCGAGACCTCGCCTTCGAGCGTCTCGATCACCGGCAGCGCCGTCATCGAGCCGCCGCTGTCCGGAAAGCGGTGGACCCGGTACTTGTCCTGGTCGGGCAGCGAGGCGAGGAAGGCCTCGGCCTTCTTCTTGCCGTGCGGCCGATGGTAGAGGCCGAAGGCGTCGTCCGGCCGCACGTCCTCGGGGGCCGCCAGGCTCTGCGGGTGCTTCACCGCGCCCTTGCGCTCACGGCTGTCGGCCGCGGTGTCCTTGGGCACCACCGCGTACTCGTCGCGCATCTTGACGCTGCGCTCCAGGAGCCGCGAGTGGAGATAGAAGACGTCGCCGGGATACGCCTCGCGGCCCGGCGGCCGGCGCAGGAGGAGCGACAGCTGGCGGTAGGACTGCGCCTGCTTCGACAGGTCGTCGTAGACGCAGAGCGTGGCCTTGCCCTCCGAGTACAGGAAGTACTCGGCCATCGCCGCGCCCGAGTAGGGAGCGATGTACTGGAGCGGCGAGGGGTCGGAGGAGCCGGCCGAGATGACGATCGTGTAGTCGAGCGCGCCGGCCGAGCGCAGGCGCTCGACCAGGCCGGCCACCGTCGACTCCTTCTGGCCGATGGCGACGTAGACGCAGATGACGTCGCCGCCCTTCTGGTTCAAGATGGTGTCGATCGCGATCGCCGTCTTGCCGGTCTTCCGGTCGCCGATGATCAGCTCGCGCTGGCCGCGGCCGATGGGGATCATGCTGTCGATCGCCTTGATCCCGGTCAAGAGCGGCTCGGTGACCGGCTGGCGCTCGGCGATGCCGGGAGCCTTCCATTCGAGCGGCCGGCGGTGCGGGGTCTCGATCACCCCCTTGCCGTCGAGCGGACGGCCGAGCGGATCGACGACGCGGCCGATCAGCGCCGGGCCGCAGGGCACGGAGAGGAGCTCGCCGGTGCGGCGGACCTCGTCGCCCTCGCGGATCCCCAGGTAGTCGCCCAGGATGACGACGCCCACCGAGTTTTCCTCCAGGTTGAAGACCTGCCCGGCGGCGCCGTTGGCGAAGGTCACCTGCTCGCCGGCCATGGCGTTCGAGAGGCCGTAGATCCGGGCGATGCCGTCGCCCACCTCAAGGACCTTGCCGACCTGCGCGAGGTCGACCGTGCTCCGGAACTGGCGGATCTCCTCCGTGATGACCGAAGTGATCTCGTCGACTTTGAATCTCATAGTTTCCCTCGATCCATTCTCTCGACGCTGTATCTCGATGACCGGCTACTCCCCGGCGTACGGGGTGCCGCGAACGATTTCCTGCGAGGCGCGCTGCAACAGGGCCTCGCTCAAAGTTTTGAGCTGGGAAAAGACGGAGGCGTCGATCTTGTCGTCGCCGATCTGCACCACCATGCCGCCCAGGAGCTTCGGATCGACCTTCTCGACCAGCTCGGGCTGCTTGCCGGTGAAGTGGACGACGGCCTGGCGCAGCTTGTCGCGCAGGCCGGCGGGCAGCTCGACCGGGGTCTTGACGAAGACGTCCACCCGGCCGCGCCGGTCGCGCAGCTCCTGGCGGTAGGTCTCGGCGATCGCCGGCACGAGGATCATCCGCTCCTTCCGGTTGACCACCTGGAGGGCGTCGACCAGGAGGTCGCTCACCCGGCCGCGGAGGATCTTCTCGATCGCCGCCTGGCGCTCCGCGGCGTCGATCAGCGGGCTCCCCAGGAAGTCGGCGAACTCGTGGTTCTGGGCGACGTAGCGGGCCAGCTCCTGGAGGTCCTCGCCCACGGCGTCGGCGATGCCCTGCCGTTCCGCCAGGTCGAGGATGGCCAGGCTGTAGATCCGCGCCACCGCCAGATGCTTGTCGTCGAGGCTCGCCATGGTTAGTGGAGTCCCGTGGTGTCTGCGGTGCCGTGCTGCGGCCGCTGCCGGGAGAGCTCGTCGATCGCCTGGGCGATCAGCCGCTCATGATCCTGCGGCTTGATCTCCCGCGAGAGGATGCGGCCGGCGAGCTCGGTCGCGAGCTTCGCCGAAGTGGCGTAGAGCTCCTTGACCGCGGTCTGCGTGGCGAGGTCGATCTCGTGCTTGCCGCGCGCCACGGCCTTCTCGGCCTCGGCCCGCGCGTCCGCTTCGATGCGGTGCTTGACCGCCTCGGCGTCGCGCCGGCCCTCGTCGACGATGGCGGTCGCCTCGGCCCGCGCGTTGTTGATCTTGTCCAGGTACTCCTTCAGGCGTGCCTCGGCCTCCTGGCGGTCGGTCTGCGCCTTCTCCAGCGACTCGCGGATGAAGTCCTCGCGCGACTGGAGCGCCTTCAGGATCGGTCCCCAGGCGAACTTGCCGAGGACGAAGAGCACCAGCCCGAAGATCACCAGGGTCCACAGGGCGTTGCCGATGTCGCCGGCAAAGGGGGTGATGGCCCCGCCGGCCTCTTCCGCAGCGAGCGCCGGCAGGGCGGCCGCCCCCAAGGTCAGCGTCAGGAGTCCGATCGTCGTCTTTCGCAGTGTTCGCATCGTGCGCATCGTGCCCATCGTTCTCATCCGTTCCCAACCGGCCGGCCCCGCCCGCGGGGCGAGGGCCGGCCGCAAGAGCGATTTAGAGGACCGCCATGAGACCGACGACGACCCCGAACAGGGTGGCGCCCTCGATCATGGCGGCGGTGATGATCATGGCCGTCGAGATCTGACCGGCCGCCTCGGGCTGCCGTGCCATCGACTCGACGGCGCTGCCGCCGATCCGGCCGATGCCCGCGCCGCCGCCCATGATGGCGAGGCCGGCGCCGATGGCGCCGCCGAGCTTCCGGGCGCCGTCGGTGGTGAGGAAGGTGACAGTGCCGCCCTTGGCCGCCTCGGTGCCGACGCCCGCCTGGGCGTGGGCTGGGGCGACGGAGAGGAACATCAGGAACATCCCGGCCACGATCATGATCAGCGCGAACTTCGAATAACGTTTCCCTGCAAGCGTCTTATCCATCGTCAAGGTCCTTTCGCTCCATTTGGCGGCCGTGCGGGGCCGGCCGCCGCTTGCTGTTCGCCATCGCAGTCACGCCTTACGGCCCGCGTGCCCCGCGCATGTCCGGGCATGGCGAATCGAGTTTTGAGCTAGTGCACCGGCTGCGTCCTTTTGCCGTGCGCCGCCGCGTGCGCGTGCGCCTCTATGTCGTCGTGGTCGGCGGCGTGATGGACGTTTACCGAGGCGCCCAGGAAGAGCGCCGTCAGGAAGGTGAAGATGAACGCCTGCAGGAAGGCGACGAAGATCTCGAGCATCATGATCGCGACCGAGGCCAGGACGACCGGCACGGCCACCCCGATCCCGCCGGCGACCCCCATCGCCGCGCTGGCGGCGAAGATGAAGCTCAAGAGCACGGCGAGCAGGATGTGGCCGGCAATCATGTTGGAGAAGAGCCGGATGGCGAGGGCGAAGATGCGGGCGACGAGGCCCACGATCTCGACGATCACGAACAGCGGCGAGAGCCACAGCGGTCCGGGGACGAAGTGAGCCAGGTAGTGCTTACCGCCCAACCGGAGGCCGTTGAACACCATCATGAACATGGTCATGACGGCCAGAGTCCCGGTGACGAAGACGTTCCCGGTCGCCGTGCCGCCGATGTGCGTGCCGGCCAGCTTCGAGAGCGCCGGCACCGGCAGAAGGCCCAGGAGGTTGACCGTCAGGATGAAGAAGAAGACGCTCCAGATGTACTTGACGAAACGGTCGGAGTGTTCGCCCAGGGCCGGCTCGGCGACCTCCTTCCGCAAGTACTCGCAGGTCGCCTCCAGGAAGTTGGCGAAGCCGGCCGGCACGTGGCGGCCGACGACGTCCGCCCCCCGTCGCCGCCGCGCCAGGATCGGCACGAAGAGGATGAGGAGCAGCCCGGCCAGGATCATCATGACGATCTGGTCAGAGAGCAGGGTGATCACCCCCTCCTGGGAGAGCGCCTTCCCGAGGATCCCTTTGAGGGGCGATGGTCGGGTGACCAGCGGATGCTGGACGATGTGCTCCAGCGGGTTTTCGGCGGCGATCAGTGCGAAAGCGGGCAGCATCACTTCTCCTGTTTGACCCTTCCAAGGCTCCCGAGCGCAAAACGCGTATCCACCACCAAGAGGACCATGTAGCTCAACCCCACCCAGAAGAGGAGCGGACCGCGCTCGAGCTCGCCCGAGAGAGCGGCGGCCAAGGTCAGCACCAGAGCGGCTCCGAACCGCAGGGCCATCCCGGCCAGCGCTCCCGTCGTGCCCCCTGCGCCGGAGAACAGCGTCACGGGGATTCCGCCCAGCCCTGAGGCTACCGCCGCCACCCCGCAGCCCGCCAGCATGGCGCGAACCGCACCTTCGCCGCCCCACCGTTTCGTCGGCAGGTAGCCGAGCAGGGCGATGAGCGCCGCGATGGCTGACGTCCACGCCAGGAACCGCAGGTACTCTACAGTCCGCGGGCGGGGGCCGGTCATCGCTTGCGGTCGCCGGTCGATGTCGGGGTCCCGCTCCCGGCTTCCTTGGAGGCGGCGAGCGACTCGCGAATCAGGTTGTACATCCCACCGATCAACCCCAGGGCCACCCCGATGAGGACGCCCCAGGGAGAGTGTCCATAGTGACGATCGAACCAGTACCCCAACAGAGTGAACCCGGCCACCGCGGCGGCGAACTCGAAGCCCATGCCCAGCAAGCGGGTCCCGGTAGCAGGCTTCTTCTGGAGCTCAGGCATCGCGGCTGACCGTGGGCCGGACTCCGCCGCCAGGCTGTACACGTCTCGGGTCCCTACGACCCCGCGGCGTACCCCTCTCCCACGGTGCGCGCAGTCTACCAGACTCCCGGAAGCTTGTGCAAGCTTTCACAAGCGCGACGCGGACCGCCTCCCGCCCGTACAATCCAGGTCGATGAGCGACCTCCTGCGCGACCCCGAGCTGGACCAGTTGATCGGCGAGCTGAACCGTGGCGGCCAGGGTACCGCCGGGGGAGAGCCCCCGGTGGAGCACCTGCCGGCGGACGACCTTCTCCTCACCCCACCCCCGGCCGCCGCCCCCGAGCGGCGGCTGGTCGAGGTGGACCCCGGCGAGCCGTTCGCCCGCCTGCTTTCCGAGGTGACCCGGCGCGGGGCGAGCGACCTGCTCCTCCTGACCGGCCTCTCCCCGGTCCTCCGCCTGGACGGCCGGCTGGTGGCGACCGATCTGGAACCGCTGGAGGAAGAGGACCTGCGGCAGATGCTCGCTCCCTACCAGGGGGCGCGGGCCAGGAAGCAGCTCGACGAGGAAGGCTCGGCCGACTTCTCCCTGCGCCTGGGCGCCAGCTCCGACTCCGGCGGCTGGCGCTTCCGGGTCAACCTCCACCGCCAGCGCGGCCGGCTGGCCGCGGCGGTGCGCGCCCTGCCGCGCGAGATCCCGACCCTCCAGAAGCTCAACCTGCCGAAGAGCTTCTCCCGGCTCGTCCAGCAGGCCCACGGCCTGGTCCTCATCTGCGGCCCCACCGGCTCGGGCAAGTCCTCGACCCTGGCCGCGCTCGTCGGGGAGATCAACCAGAGCCGCGCCACCCACATCATTACCATTGAGGACCCGGTCGAGTACGAGCACACCAACCAGCGCTCGATCATCGAGCAGGTGGAGATCGGCTTGGACGCCCCCTCCTTCCCCGCCGCCCTCCGCGCCTCGCTGCGCCAGGACCCCGACGTCATCCTGGTGGGGGAGATGCGCGACCTGGAGACGGTGGCCACGGCCCTGACCGCGGCCGAGACCGGCCATCTCATCCTCTCGACCCTCCACACCAGCGACGTAGTCCAGGCCGTCCACCGCATCGTCGACGTCTTCCCCACCGGCCGGCAGTCGCAGATCCGCCAGCAGCTCGCCCTCTCGCTCCACGCCATCGTCTTCCAGCAGCTCCTCCCCCGCACCGATGTCCCCGGCCGCATCCCCGCCGTGGAGCTGCTGCTGGCCACCTACCCGGTGCGCCACCACATCCGCAGCCAGCACCTCCAGAAGCTCTACAACGAGGTCACCTTAGGCAAGAACCAGGGGATGCTCTCCTTCGAGGAGTCGCTCGCCACCCTGGTCAAGGAAGGAAAGGTCGACCCCGAGGAGGCAAGGATGCGCTCGGCACGGCCAGAGGAGTTGGAGAGTTTGCTGCGGAAGTGAACGATAGAGGCGCACTCCGACCAGCACCCCCCGAGACTCCGAGGGGTTATACTACGAGCATGATTTTCCACGTGACTCTTGAACCGGCTGAAGACGGCTGGATCGTCGCCGAGTGCCTCGCACTTCCCGGTTGCGTCTCCCAAGGCAAAGACGAGAAAGAAGCTCTCGAGAACATCCGCGAGGCGATCACGGCCTGGCTGTGGGCAGAAGACCAGAAGGCCGTTGCCGCTCTGCCTCAGCGCGAAGGGGTTCCACCGTTGATGGTTGCCGTCTAGCGCGTGGGTAAGCTGGGGAACATCTCCGGGAAAGAGGCCGCCAAAGCCTTCCGGCGAGCTGGATGGGAAGCCATCGGTCAGGTCGGTAGTCATCTGGTCCTGATCAAGCCTGGCGTTCGCGTCAACCTCTCGATCCCCCAGCATAAGGAACTGTCAGTCGGAACGCTGCGAGCACTGATCCGGAGCGCGGGACTGACCGTGGACGAATTCCTCGCATTGCTTTAGGCCTCTCGCTTGTCTTCCTGCGGGGAGACGCGGCGCACTATGGGGGCGACTGCCACCCCGGCCTTCACTCCCGGTTCACGAACTTCCTCTGCTTGAGGTACAGAAAGCGTTCCCAAGAAAGCTTGGCCTCCAACTCTTTCAGCTCCGCTTCGTGGCGTGTTCTGGCGGCGTCCCTGATTTTGTCCTGCTGATCATAAATGGACAGCTCCGGATCCCTCCCGAGCTTTTCCAACAAGGAATACCTCAAGGCGGTGCTGGCCTCCAGCACGGCCGCATCACTGTTCAACTCCAACGCCTTGCAGATCGACTCGATATCACCATTATTCAGCGGGCCCAGCCCGGTTTCAATCTTTCTCAAGGTTGCGTCGCTCAAGCCAGCTTTTCTCGCGACGACCTCTTGCTTCATGCCAGCATCCCGTCTGACGCGCAAGAACATCGCTCCCAAGAAGGGGCTTAGCGGGTCGGCAGATCGTGCTACCGGCTTCTTGGTCTGTTTGCGGGGTGCCATCGACGCCCATGGTAGGAATCCATGGAGCGAGCGTCAATTCGCGAAAGAAGCCACCTTCCGCACGTTCGGACAGGAAAGAGCGGACGCTTTCCGTTTTCTTTTCGGCTCTCCGGCACAGCGACCGTAAAAAGGTTCGGTCCGCGCCGACTTTCCGCAAAGTATTGTGTCCCGGCAACCGGGGAGCGTGAGAAGGTGCAGAGGCTGGGCGTGTGGCGACTTGTGGCCGGTATCTCTCATTCAAGTGCAGGAAAGCGGAACCATCCCGCGGTGCTGCGGAGCGCTGAGAGGCTGTGAAAAAATCGGGTCGCAGGCGGAAATTCCTGTAGAGACGCCCCAGGCGCTATCGAAATCCTTGCCGTTACCGCGCCGTCGGGGCGTCTCCAACGCTGCCGAGATCTCAGTGTCCCCGACCTGCGGAGACGCCCCGACGGCGGTGGTTCCGGGGAGGTCCCGGACGGCGGCTGGCGCGGCCGGTCGCCGAGCCGACGCCCGAGGACCGCGCGCGATTCGCGGCTCTGACCGTGGAGCAGCGCTGGGAATGGCTCCTGATGATGCACCGCCTGCTGGAGAAGCAGTTTGGACACCTGATCCAGCCCCCGCGTTCTTCTGCCTGAGAACACTCGCGCCAGCAAGTAGGTCTCCCTATTGGGGGTGGCAGCCACCGAATGCAGACAGCCGATGACCGGCGAGCAGGGTGGCGCTCACCGGATGCAGGCAGCCGATGACCGGCGAGCAGGGTGGCGCTCACCGAATGCAGGCAGCCGATGACTGCGTGCAGGACGGCGGTCACCGAATTCAGGCTGGCGATCATCGCCTGCAGGGCTCCCGCGGCCCCCTGCAGAGCCGCCGGTGGTAGGCTTACCGCATGGCAGACGCTGCGGCCGGGATCGCTTCCTCCCATGTCCTCGAAGGGGAGCTTGCCGCCTTCGCCGCGAGCGATCCGCGGATCCTGGCGCTCTACCTCTTTGGCTCCCGGTCCCGACAGGAGGCGACCGAGCAGTCGGACGTCGACGTCGGAGCCCTCTTTCGGGAGGAGGTCTCCCTGCGCGACGTTCTTCTCCTCGAAGATGCCCTAGAGCAACGCCTGGGCCTGCAGGTCGACATGGTGGATGTCGGCCACGCCAACGCCTTCCTCGCCTTGGACGTCATCCGCGGCGAGCGGGTTTTCTGTAACGATCCGTACCAATGCGATGAGTTCGAGCTTTACGTGATGCGCCGCGCCGGCGACCTGGAACCGTTCGAGCGGGAACGCCGCCGGCTCCTCTTACAGCCATGACTCCCCAAGCGCCTGTACGATTTTAGCGGTCGTAATCATCTGTCCCACGTGCCGCTGCGTGTGCTCGGCGGCATGGAACAACAGGCCGAGCACGGTAGACGGGAGCTGCTGGCGGCCGACTCCCCGCCTTTCGAGCAGGATCGATTCCGCGGTGGCGCGGAGCTGCACCAGGGCGCGATCGACCTGGTGCTCGAATTCCTGGGCGAGCGTCGCCGCGGAAGGCGGCGAGGTTCCGGGCTCTGCTTCGTTCGCCAGGAAGGCTCGCTGCTCCGCGGAGAGAGCCTCGCCGCGCGCGTAGGTGAACAGCCGATCCAGGCTGCCCGCGGCATGGCGGACATGGAAGCCCACCGAGGGAGCCCCGCCGGGACGGGCCCAGAGAGGACCCGCCGCCAGCGGAACAACCACCCGATTCACCTCCTCCGCGGCCTGAAGGAGCGCGTGCGCCACCGGCTGCAGGAGGGGCAGAACGTCGGCCACCGGGCCGCGGAGCCAGACTTCGGGAGGATCGGAAGCGGCCATAAGGTCGATAGAGTATCGCGCAGCTGGCCTGCGCGGGTTCCGCCGCCCCGCGGTAGACTTCCGCCTACCGGTCCTCGCGGGTCTGTGGAAGAATCCTCCCCCATGTCCCTCTTCCCCGAGATCCAGGCCGCCGCGGAGCGCGTGCGTGGCGTCGCCCACCGCACCCCCATCCTGACCTCCCATACCCTGGACGAACAGGTTGGCGCCCAGGTGTTTTTGAAGTGCGAGAACTTCCAGCGCGTCGGCGCCTTCAAGATCCGCGGCGCCTGGAACGCCGTCTCCCAGCTCACCCCCGAGGAGAAAAAGCGGGGCGTCGTCGCCTTTTCTTCCGGCAACCATGCCCAGGCGGTGGCCCTCACCTGCCGCGAGCAAGGGGTTCGGGCGGTGATCGTCATGCCGCGCAATGCCTCGACCCTCAAGCGGGCGGCGACCGAGGGGTACGGCGCCCAGGTCATCGACTACGACCCGGAGACCGAGAGCCGCGAGGAGATCGCCCGTCGGCTCCAGGCGGAGCACGGCTACGCGGTGGTCCCACCCTACGACGACGCCCGGGTGGTGGCCGGCCAGGGGACGGTGGCCCTGGAGATGTTCGAGGAGCTGACCCGGCTCGATGTCCTGCTCACCCCCTGCGGCGGCGGCGGCCTCCTCTCCGGCAGCGCGGTGGCCGCCAGCGGCATGGACCCCGACTGCCGGGTGATCGGCATCGAGCCCGCCCTGGCCGACGACGCCACCCGCTCCTTCCGCACCGGCACCCTGCAGACGGTCCACAACCCGCAGACGATCGCCGACGGCACCCGCACCCCCTCCCTGGGGACGGTCACCTTTCCCCTCGTCCTCGAATACGTGGCCGACCTGCAGACGGTCACCGAGGAGGCGATCGCCGAGGCGGTCCGCTTCCTCTTCTATACGATGAAGCTGGTCGTCGAGCCCTCCGGCGCCCTGGGGGTGGCGGCGCTGCTCTCGGGAGCGGTCGTGGCGAAGGGCAAACGGGTGGGGGTGATCCTCTCCGGCGGCAACGTCGACGGTCCGACGATGAGCGCCCTCCTGGAAGGACGGTTGCCATGAGCCTCGCCCTGCTCCTCGTCGCTAGTATTGCGGCCGCCGCCCCAGTACCGGCGGCTCCCACCGCGCCGGCGCATTCCCGGGAGTACTGGCGCGAAATCGTGAAGCACGAGTTCGCCGTGCCGGCGGGCGAGTCGCCCTTCGTCCTCCTGCGCGAGCTGTCGGGCTATTTCAGCTCGCCCGACCCCGAGCTGCGCGACGAGCTCGCCGCCGGCATCGCCGAGCAGTGGATCTTCGAGCAGAAGCTCCTCGCTCCGGCCGAGCTGCGGGAGCTGCTCACCGCCTGGACCGCGAACCTGAAGGTCGGGCTGGGGGAGAGCGGCACCGACTCGGTCCTCCTGCGCTCCTTCTCGGCTCTCGGCCTGTCGAACATCGCCGCGGTCGAGACCCAGAAGCCGTTTTTGACCGCCGCCGAGTTCGAGAGCCTGCTCAACGCGACCCTCGACTACCTGAACGGCGAGAAGGACGTGCGCGGCTACGATCTCCAGAAGGGCTGGATCCACTCGGCCGCCCATACCGCCGACATCCTCACCTCGCTCGGCCGCAGCCGCTATCTGAAACCGGCCGACCAGGGGCGGATCCTGACCGCGATCGGCCGGAAGATGGACAACCCCGACGGCGTCTTCACCCACGGGGAGGAGTCGCAGCTCGCCGAGGCGACCCTCTCCCTCGTCCGCCGGCCGGATTTCGACGGCGCCGCCTTCGCCGCCATGACCGACGGCTTCCTCCAGGAGGCGAAGCCGCTCTGGCAGGGCCGGCTCGACCCCCGGCGCTTCGCCGCGGTCGAGAACTCGAAGCACTTCCTGCGCAGTCTCTACGTGCAGCTGGCCATGGTGGCCGCGGCAAAGCCGTCGCCCGCCCTGGCGCCGACCCAGGCGAAGATCCTCGCCTGCCTGCCGGCGATGTGAGCAGCGGGAGAGCGGCGGCGGGGTTCCCTTCCCTCGCCGGGGGCGGTGGGCGTAGAATCCGCCCACTGCGTAGCGTGTCCCAGAGCAGGGGGGCTGCCCTCGCCCCGGAGGTCTCCGAGCCATGCGGAGCCGAACGGTCTCTCTTCCGTCGGGCCCTTGCCCCGAGGGGACTCTGCGTGCCGCGGCGACGGCCGAGGGGCGGGACCCCGACCTCGTCCTCGGCTTCCTCCCCCCCGACGAGCAACTCCCCGGCACCCTGCGGACCCTGGCGGCGACCTGGCCGGAGAGCCTGCGCTTCGGCTGCGAGGCGGACACCCAGTTCGCCGACGCGGCGGTTACCCGCAGCGGCAGCCTCCAGCTCTTCTGGTTCGAGCTCCCGGGTCACGGCGCCACGGTCGAGGTCGTCTGCGGTACCCGGGACGAGCCGCCCGACGAGGCGGCGGTGGCGGCGCTCGCCCGCGGCCTGGCCCAGGCGGGCGGCGCCCTCCTCCTCGCCGATGGTGTCCGCTTCCCGGCCGAGGACCTGCTCGGCCGCCTGGCCCCCTGCTTCTCCCGCCCCCTGCCCCGGCTCGCCGGGGGGCTCGCCTCCCAACGCGATCCGCGGACCTCGGAGGGCGGCCGGGTCTTCTACCAGGACGAGGTCCTCCCCGCGGCCTGCCTGGCCCTCACCTTCCGCGGCGTCTCTCTGCGCATCAAGGTGGTGCGCGGCTGGGACCCGGCGAGCCCGGTCTACACGGTGACCCGGGCCGCCGGGACCGCCCTCTACGAGATCAACGGCGAGCCCGCGGTCGACTGGTACGCTCGCTTCTTCACCGTCGACGGGACCCTGGCGCCGCTCCCCGAGACCGCCTTCCGCTTCCCCCTGATCCTCGAGGGGCCGGCCGCCGAGCGCCAGGGGGTCTACCGCACCATGCGCAGCTTCGACGATCCGAAGGGGGCGGTGACCTTCTGGGGCAGCCTCCACACCGGCGACCGGGTGCGCCTGGGGATGGGCAACCAGGTCTCGCTGGTGCGGACGGCGGCCGACCTCTCCCCCGGCACGCCACCGGACGCGGCCATCCTCTACTCCTGCATCGGCCGCGAGGCGGTTTTGGGCACCATGGCGGGGGACGAGCTCGCGGCCATCCAGGGCGCCTTGGGCGGGGCCTCCCTCTCCGGCTTCTTCACCAACGGCGAGATCGGCCCCAGCGACCGGGGGGGCCTCGCCTTCTACAACCAGACCGCCATCCTGGTCCTCCTGCGCGAGCTGCCGGAGATCCCGGAGCTGCCGAAACGGTCCCCGGAGCCCAGACTGTGACCCCCACCCCGCCCACCGCGCCCGACGCGCTCGATGCAACCGAGCTCGACAACGCCATCCTCCGGAACCTCCTGGCGGAGACGACGCGCGCCTACGAGGAGCAGATCCGGGCGCTGGCGGCCGAGAAGGAGGACCAGCGCCTCCTCGCCCTCCAGCTGGCGCACCAGGCGACCCACGACGAGCTGACCGGGCTCTTGAACCGCCGGGCCTTCGGCACCCACCTGCAGCGGATGATCGAGGAGAGCCGGCGGGACGGCTCGACCCATGCCCTCTGCTATCTCGACCTCGACCAGTTCAAGCTGGTCAACGAGACCTGCGGCCACCTGGCGGGCGACGAGCTGCTGCGCTGGGTGACCGGCCTCCTCCAGGACGGCCTCGGCGAGGAGGACCTGGCGGCCCGGCTCGGGGGGGACGAGTTCGGGCTTCTCCTGCCGCGCTGCTCCCTGGCCGAGGCGGAGCGGCGGATCGCCAGCCTCCACCAGGAGCTCCAGGGCTCGCCCTACGTCTGGCAAGAGAAGAGCTTCGCGGTGGGGGCGTCGATCGGCCTGGTGCCGATCACCCGCCGGGGCAAGAGCGTCGCCCACCTCCTGGCCGCCGCCGATCGCGCCTGCTACCTGGCGAAGGAGAAGGGCCGGAGCCGCGTCCAGGTCTACCAGGAGGACGACGCCGAGTTCGTCCGCCGCCAGGACGAGATGAACTGGGTGGTGCGCATCCACCAGACTCTGCAGGAGAATCGCTTCCGGCTCTTCTCGCAGGAGATCCGGCCGCTGTCGGCGCGGGCCGGCCAGGGGCTCTACTTCGAGGTGCTCCTGCGCATGATCGAGGAGGACGGCCGCCTCCACCTCCCCTCGGATTTCATCCGCGCCGCCGAGCGCTACGGCCTCATGCGCTCGATCGACCGCTGGGTGGTGCGGCACTGCGCCGAGGCGCTCCTCGCGCAGCCGGAAACGTTCCTCGACTCGCTCGGCACCTGCGCCATCAACCTCTCGGCGGTCTCGCTGGGCGACGAGACCTTCCTCGACTATGTCCTCGAACAGTTCACCCGGTTCCCGGTCCCCGCCGGGAAGATCTGTTTCGAGATCACCGAGACCGCCGCGATCGAGAACCTCGACCAGGCCGGCCGTCTCCTGGAAAGCCTCTCCGCCGCCGGCTTCCGCTTCGCCCTCGACGACTTCGGGACCGGGATGTCCTCCTACAGCTACCTGAAGGAGATCCCGGTCTCGTTCCTGAAGATCGACGGCAAATTCATCCAGGACATGGCGACCGATCCCCTCGACCGCGCGATGGTCGAATCGATCAACCAGGTGGGGCACGTGATGGGGCTGCAGACGGTGGGCGAGGGGGTGGCGAGCGGGGCGGCCTTCGAGCGGCTGCGCACGCTGGGGGTGGACTATGCCCAGGGGAACTGGGTCAGCCCGCCGGGGCCGCTGGAGGAGGTGTACGCGGTGGCGGCAGGCGTGCGATAGAATAGGAAGGTTACGGTCTCTGCGCACCCATGAGCGATCTGCACTATGCGACCTCGGTCCGCCCTCGGGAGGATCGCCGCGCCGGCGGCGCCGGCAGATGGACGGCTCTCCTCTGGGCCCTGGCCAATGCCTTCCAGGCGCTCTATACCGCGCTGTGGTCGGCGCTCTGGATCTCGATCGCCCTCCTCGTCACCGCCCTGACCTGGCGGCGGGGTCCGGCGCTGGCGCTCGCCCGCCGGGTCTGGGCGCCGGGTCTCCTCATCTTCCGCACCCGGCTCGAAGTCTCCGGGCGCGAGCGGATCGACCTCTCCCGGCCTTACCTCTTCGTCGCCAACCACCAGTCGTGGATCGACATCCCGGCGCTCTTCACCGCCCTCCCCGTGCCGCTCCTCTTCATGGCCAAGCGCGAGCTCGCCCGCGTCCCCTTCCTCGGCTGGTACATCCAGGCCATGGGGATGGTTTTCATCGAGCGCGGCGCCCGGCAGGCGGGGGCGGCGAGCGTCGGGCAGGCGGCGGAGCGCCTCTCGCAGGGGTTCTCGGTGCTCTCCTTCCCGGAAGGGACGCGCAGCCGCGACGGCCGGGTGCACCGCTTCAAGAGCGCCGGCTTCGCCGCCGCCATCCAGGCCGGCGTGCCGGTCGTCCCGGTGGCCCTGGAGGGGGCGGGAGGCGTCCTCCCCCCCGGCGGCTTCCGGCCCCGCCCCGGCACCATCCGCCTGACCTTGGGCACGCCGATCCCCACCGCGGGGCTCCGCCGCGACGACCGCGCCGACCTCGCCCGGCGGGCGGAAGAGGCGGTGGCGGACCTGCACGCGGCGATGCAGGACCAGGACCGACCCTGACGCGGGCCGTTGGATCCGAGGACGGCGAGCGAGGCGCCTGCGCAGCAGCCCGAGGAGCCGCCCGCAGGACCAACGGCCCTCACCACCGCATCTGGTAGAGCATCCAGTAGACCACCACTCCGGTGACCGAGACGTAGAGCCAGATCGGCAGCGTCCACCGCGCGATCCGCCGGTGTTTCACGAAACGGCGGTGGAAGGCCTGGTAGACGGTGATCCCGGCGAGGAACGGGACGCTCGCCGCGAGGACGGTATGGGTGAGAAGGATGGCGAAGTAGACCGTGCGCGCCATCCCGGTGCCCGGGAAGTGCTTGGAGCCGACGTGGGCGTGGTAGATCAGGTAGCTGGTGAGGAAGAGGGTCGAGGAGACGAGCGCCGCCACCATCACGTTGCGGTGCGCCTGCCAGCGCCGGGCGCGGATCAGCAGGTAGCCGGTGACGAGGAGGACGGTCGAGAGGGCGTTCAGGCTCGCGTTGAGCGCGGGGAGGTCGTGCAGGGTCAGCATGGGGGCGGGATTCTATCCCGCGTTCAGGTCGGATCGGGCTCGATGCGTTCGACGATGCCGATCGTCGTCGGCACCGGGAGGGCGGGGTCCGTGGCGTCCAGGTCCTCCGGCATCGCGGAGGTGGGCAGGGCCGGCCCGAATTTCTCCAGCTCCTGCTTGAACTCGCTGCTGTAGATGTCGATCATGGCGAGGAAGAGGGCGGCGATGACCGGCCCGGCGATGAACCCCATGGCGCCGAACGTCGCGAGGCCTCCCAGGGTCGAGAAGAAGACCATCAGGTCGTGCATGCCGCTGCGCTGCCCGACCAGCCGGGGGCGCAGCACGTCGATCGAGGCGATGACCGAGAGGGCGCAGAGGACGAGCCCCAGGGCCTGCCAGGGGTGGCCGGTCAGCAGTTGCACGAACGCCGCCGGATAGAGCACCAGCCAGGCGCCGAAGAGCGGGACGACTGCGAAGACGCCGGCGACCACCGCCCAGAGGACCGGCGAGGCGAAGCCGAAGATCCACAGGATGGTCCCGGCGATCATCCCCTGGAGGAGGGCGATGAGCAGCGTGCCGCGGATGGTGGCGCGGGCGACGGCGGAGAAGCGGGAGATGATCGCCTCCTCGTACCGCTCCTCCATGGGGACCAGGTACTTGATCCGGGCGATCAGCGCCTCGCCGTCGCGGAAGAAGTAGTACATGGTGAAGAGGGTGATGAAGAGGAGGGCGAAGGCCTGGAGCGTGCCGCGCGAGGTGAGATTGATGAGCCCGCCCAGGAAGGCGCCCGAGGTCGAGGCGATCTGCCGCCCGGTGGCCTTCCAGTCCACCTCGTCGAGCTTCAGGTCGTGGAAGACGGCCGAACGCCGGAGCTGCCCCAACGGCCCGGCATCCCCCTCCACGAGCACCGAGTGGACCTGCCGCGTCGCCATGCCGTAGAACTCGACCGCCTCCCGCGCCACCAGGTGGCCCACCAGGTAGAGCGGCAGGATGAGAACGAGGAGGAGAAGGAGACAACAGACGAGCGAGGCGAAACCCCGCCGGCCGCGGAGTTTACGGACGGCGCTCTCGTAGAGCGGGTAGAAGAGGGTGGAGAAGACCGCCGCCAGGAGCACCGGCACGAGGAAGAGCCGCACCATGCCGAAGAACAGCAGGGTCGTCCCGAGGAGGAAGGCGACGAAGAAGTAGCGGCTCAAGAGCTTGTCCCGGGTCATGTTCCCTCGGTAGTTGGAGAAATAGGCGCTCGGCTATTGTACGCCCGGGTGGCCCACCGGTTGCATCTCCTGGGTAGAAGCCTGCGATGCGGGCAGGAGAAACGACGCTTATGAACCTACGCTTATTCCCGCTCGTGCTGGCGCTGGGCATCGCGCCGCTCGGGCTTGCCGCCGCGCCGCAGGCTCCCCAGCCGATCGCGCCCGCGGCCCCGCAACAGCAGCCCGGCACCCCGATTCCGCCGGCCCCCCCCGCGCCCGTCCCTCCGCCACAGCTGCCCCCCTCCCCACCGCCCTCCCCCCAATCGGCGCTCGACGTCCAGGTCCTCCTCGACCGCGTCAGCTTCTCGCCCGGGGTGATCGACGGCAAGGGGGGAGGCAACACGGCCAAGGCCCTTTCGGCCTTCCAGGCGGCACACGACCTGCCGGTCACCGGCAAGGTCGACGCAGTGACCTGGCAGAACCTCCTCGCCGCCGGCGGTCCCCAGACCCTGGTCGCCTACACCCTCACCCCGGCCGACCTGGCGGGGCCGTTCGTGCCCCAGATCCCGGCGGACCTGGAGGCGCAGGCGAAGCTCCCCTCCCTCTCCTACACCTCGCCGCTGGAGCTGCTCTCGGAGACCTTCCACTCGACTCCCCAGCTCCTGCAGCAGCTCAACCCCGGCGCTCCGTTCAACGCTCCCGGCGAGGTGATCCGGGTGCCCAACGTCCGCCCACCGGCCGATCCCAAGCAGGCGAAATCCTCCGAGGTGCGGGTGGTGGTCTCCAAGGACAACCGGACGCTCACCGTCGAGAACGGCGACGACGTCCTCTTCTTCGCCCCGGTCACCGCCGGCAGCGAGCACGACCCGCTGCCGCTCGGGGAGTGGAAGGTCAAGGGCGTGGCGCGCAACCCGGTCTTCCACTACAACCCCAAGCTCTTCTGGAACGCCGACCCCAAGGACGCCAAAGTGACGATTCCGGCCGGCCCCAACAACCCGGTCGGAGTGGTTTGGATCGACCTCAGCAAGGAGCACTACGGGATTCACGGCACGCCGGCGCCGGAGAGGATCGGCAAGACCTTCTCCCACGGCTGCGTGCGACTGACCAACTGGGACGCCCTGACGGTGGCCAGCCTGGTCAAGCCGGGAACGCCCGTCCTCTTCCAATGAGCCGCAAGCCGGGCGGCCGCCCCATCGGCCTGGCCGTGTTCGGCGGCTTCGTGCTCGGCGCGGCGACCGTCCTGCTGATCGTCTGGGCCTCCGGGCGGTTCGGCGGCGAGGTCGCAAGCCTGCCGCCGTCCCTCCCTCCGCCACCGCCCGTCGCGGTGCCGGCTCCGCCGCCCCGGCCGGCGCCGCCCGGGGCTCCCCTACCGGCGCCGATACCAACGCCAATCCCGGCGCCCCTACCCCTGCCGACTCCGGCGCCTCCGCCCCCCGAAAGCGCCGATCTAGCCCGGCGCCAGCTGCTGCTCCCGGTTCAGGGGGTCCGCCCGGAGGCGCTGCAGGACACCTACACCGACGCGCGGGGAGGGGGAAACCGGACCCACGAGGCGCTGGACATCCTGGCCCCGCGCAACACCCCGGTGCTCGCGGTCGAGGACGGGAGCGTCGCCAAGCTGTTCACCAGCAAGCAGGGGGGCCTGACCGTCTACCAGTTCGACCCCACCTCGACCTACGCCTACTACTACGCCCACCTGGAGCGCTACGCCGCGGGCCTGAAGGAAGGCGACCCGGTCCGCCGCGGCCAGGTCCTGGGCTACGTCGGCACCTCCGGCAACGCCCCCCCGGAGACGCCGCACCTCCACTTCGCCATCTTCCTCCTCACCCCGGAGAAGCACTGGTGGCAGGGGACGCCGGTCAACCCGTATCCGATTCTGCGCGGAGGGCCGTAGGGTCCCCCCAATGGCGCTCCATGTGCATGGAGGGGAGGGGGAGGGGACGCAGAGCTCTCCCCAAACGCCTCGAATTTCAATTCAAGTGACTCGAATTTCAATTCAAGTGACTTGAATTCGAATTCGAGCGGCTTGAATTCGAATTCTTACGCCTTGTTTCCGAATTCGAGTGGCTCGAATTGAAATTCTTACGCCTTGTTTTTCAATTTGAGCGGCTCGAATTCGAACTCTTACGCCTTGATTCCGAATTTGAGCCGCTCGAATTGGAATTCGAGCCCTTTTTGGCCGCAGCAGCGCTGCTCGAAGCGCGCTTGCCCCCTCAGGCTTCCAGCTGCCGGAGCTCCCGCGCCAGCTCCTCCAGCAGCGCCAGGGTGAGCCGCCCGGTCTGTACCGCCTCCTCCAGGAGGAGGACCGCGGCGATCGCCTCGGGCGGATGCCCAGGGCGCGGAAGGTGGTCAGCATCTCCGCGGCCAGGCGCCCCACCTCGGCGGGCCTCCCCTGGCGCAGGTAGACGGCCGCGAGATCGAGCGTCACCAGGGCGACATCGTAGGGCTTGCCGAGCTTCGTGAACTCGTTCCGCGCCTCGGCGAAGGCCTCCTCGCCCTGGCCGAGCTCGCCCATCCCAGCGGCGATCTTCCCCTCGACCCAGCGCAGCTTCACCAGGTCGACGTCGCCGGCGTGGAAATCGTAGAGGGGGCGGCTCGCGTCGAGCAGGTAGCTTGCTGCCCTGAAGCTGCCCGCTTCGGCCAAGAAGCAGACCGTGCTATGTACGGCCACGAAGGCGAGGTGCGGGTCCTCCTCCCGGTCGATCGTCATGAGCCCCTGCTCGAGCAGCCGGAGAGCGCCCACGTAGTCCTGTCGCTCGCCGAGGATCAAGCCCTTGCTGATCAGCGCCCGGCCGGCGAGCTGCGGCTTGCCGTGATCGCGGTAGAGGACGTAGACCCGATCGAGACACCGGCCGGCCTCGTCGAGCCGCCGCTGGTCCCGCAAGAGCGAGGCGCAGAGATCGAGGATCCAGGCGCCGAGGAGCGGGTCCCTCGTCCCTTGCAGGTAATGCTCGAGCGCGCCGGCGAGATCGAGCTCCGCGCCGGCCAGGTCGTCGGCCGCCCGCCGGGCGTTACCCAGCTCGGCGCGCGCCCGGGCCCGCCGGTCGGCCAGTTGGCCGGGCGGGAACCGGTCCTCTGCGAGCCGATGCTCGGCCAGCGTGGCGGCCAGGGCGGCGAGCATGACCGCGCCCTTGGGATCGTCCCGCAGGAGCTCGCGGCTCCCGTCGAGGAGCTCCTCGCACCACTGCCAGCCGGCGCCGCCGGCGAGCTCCTCCGGACGGAGGGTAGGGGCCTTCCCCGTCCGCAGCAGCGTGGCGAGCTGGCCCGAGGCCCGCTCCCGCTCGCTCTCCTCCGCCCGGACCTGGCCGAGCACCCGCCGGAGCACCCGGGCCACCGGGAAGTCGTAGACGGCAGGGTCGACCGGGGCGGCCCTCAGGCCGGGCCAGCGCGCCGCAACCGCGCGGCTGCAGCCGGCGCAGCCGTGGAGGAGATGGACCAGGACGGCTTTCCCTGCGGGGACGGGGAGCTCCGCCCGCAGCCAGGCTTCCAGCACCTCGGGTGTCGGGTGATCCTGCACCATCTCGCCTCCTCCTGTGCTCCTGTCCTGAAAAGACAGTGTGTATTTTCGCACAAGACCGTGACGGAAGCGGACCGCCGGGAGACGCCTCCCGGCGGTCTCCCTCCCGGCGCTAGCCGCCGTTGGGGTCGATGAAGCTCCCTGCCTGCCCGCTCGGCGGGGCACTCTGGGGGTTGCCGTTGGGATCGATGTAGGCGCCCGCATCCCCGCGGAGGTGGGTCAGGCCGGACGACGAGGTACCCGGGGGTGCCGAGAGATGGCTGCCGTTGGGGTCGATGTAGCTCCCCTCTTTCCCGTGGAGGTGGGTGAGCCTTCCGAGGTGGGTCAGCCAGGCCCAGGCGTGTTCGAAGAGGGTGTCCCAGCCAGTCCCATCGGCCCGGCCTGCCGCCGCGGCGGGCGGCGCGCCGGCCAGGGCGAGGACGGCGGCCAGGACGAGGACCGCCAGGCCGCGACGTGCGGTGGATCGTTCCATCGGGTCTCCTTTTCCCGGGGGTCGGCCCGAGCGCCCCAATTGGCCCCGCCGCCCGCGGGGCGGCGCAGTTCTGCGTCGCTACCCCTAGTGTGCGGTCAAGAGGTGCGGAAAGGCACGCCATTTCTTGACCGAAGGTACTTCCCCGACACCCTACTCCGATATCCACCTCTGGGCTCCGATTGGGAATCTGATGTCGACCGCTGACTTGAAAGCGACATGAGAAATACAGAATCTCTACTCAGCACCAGATATCTGGTGTTCACGACACTGAAAGTCGATTGACAACTCTGAAGCGGGTCGTATAGCCTTCCGCACGTGAATCACAGAATCCACACGCAAGAGCACTCGATCCGTGTCGCAAGCAGGGAAAGAAGACGGACCTTCGCCGCCCGGCAGGCGCCCATGGAAGGCGGGCCGGCACGATCATGAGCAAGACGCTGCCAGAGGCCGACCGCGGGCACCTGCCCGCGCGGGAGCTCAAACGGGTCGCCGCCTCGCTCGACACCGCCCAGGCCGGGATGGTGCTCCATGCCCTCGGGTGCGGACGCTGCGCCGGACTCCTGCTCGCCGGCTTGCGGCCGCGCAGCAGCGCCCCCGGGATGCCCGAGCCCCTGTCCGCGATCGACTTCCGGGAGATCTGGGAGCGGGCGAGCGCGCCGCCGTCGCCCCCGCCCAGGCTGCCGCGCCTCGTCGCGCTCCTCGAGAGGAGCGCGGAGCAGCGCGAGCAGGAAGTCCGCCGGCTGGCCCAGGGCAAGCCCTGGGTCCTTGCCTGGGCTCTCCTCGACACGGCGCGAGGGGAAGGCGACCCGGCACGGGCGGAGGTCCTCGCCCGCCTGGCCCTGGTTCCCATCGACGCGGTCCCGCGGCGCCTCTACCCACCGGAGCAACGGGAGGACCTCCGGGCCCTGGTGCTCGCCGAGATCGCCGAGACGTGCCGCCTCCAGGCCCACCACGACCGCGCCGCGGCCGTCCTCGACGCGGCAGGGGAGGCTCTCGCGAAAACGAGCCTTGAAGGCGAGGCCCGGGCGACCTACTGCCGCCGGCTCGGCCGCTTGCGCCAGGACCAGAAGCGACAGGAGGAGGCCTTAGCGCTCTTCGCGCGCTCGGTCGCCCTGTCCGAGGCCCTCGGGAGGATCGACCTGCAGGCCGCCGCCCTGATCGACCTTGGCACGCTGCGCCTGGAGCTCGGCCACCTCGATCAGGCCGCCCAGACCCTGGGAGCCGCGGCCCTCCTGGGACCCCACGGTCTGGCCCCGGGGGTCGTGGTGCATGCCCTGGAGGGCATGGCCCTCGCCCTCGCCTTACACGATCAGCTCGAAGCGGCCCGGCATGCCCTTGCCTTTGCGCGTCGGCAGAGCGCCGGCCTGCCGGCGTCGATTCCCAGGCTCGACCTGGTGCGGCTTGCGGGCCGGCTGGCGCTCTACGCGGGCGACCTCCAGGAGGCCGATGAGCTGCTCTCCGAGGCCTTCTCCGGGTTTCAGGAGCTCAAGGCTCCCGAGCCGGGGGCCGTCGTGGGGGTGGAGCTGGTAGGGCTCGCCCTGCTGCGCCGGCGCCCCACCAAGCTCGCCCCCCTTACGGCTGCGCTCGCCCAGCTCCACGAGGTCCTACCCGCGGCATCGCAGGCCGTGCTCGGGGGATTCGTTGCCGCGCTCCAGGCGGGTGCGGGCTCCATCGAGCGTGCCCGGGCGATCGCCGACCGACTGGAGCGCCTGCCCTGGCGGCGCTTCTGGAGGCTCCTTGAGGAGAAGGCCACCCCATGAACACACGGACCGAAATGCTGTCTGAGACACGGATACTGTACGGAAGGCTAAATTTTTTAGCCCCGTGCTACTCTTTCACAGCAACGAGAAAGAGGAGGCAGGCACCATGACGACACCAACCATCGAGCAGGAAGTCAAGCGCGCGGCGAAGCTGCTGGCGCGCCTCATCCGGGTCGCCGGACTGACCCGGGCACAGGTCGATCAACTGCTGGGGGAGGGCCGGGGGTTCGCCACGCGGGTCTTAAATGGCATCGTCGGCCTCAAACACGAGCACATCCTGGCTCTATTGAGCGCCATCGGCGTCGACCCAGGGGACTACTTTCGCGTGCTCTACCCGCGCCCCGAGGACCGCACGAGTGGCGGCCCTCTGGCACGCCTCCTCGAGCAGATCCAGACCACGGAGGAGGCGCCGGAGGAGCCACCGCCGCCCGCCGCGGCGTCGCCTGCCGCACCCCTTGATCCGGACGATCTGGCCCAGCGCATCGCGGCGCTCGTCCGGGAGAACCTGCGCAAGACCCCCAGGGGCAAGAAGTCATGACGGCGGCCCCGCTCTCCTTGGCGCCGCGGGAGGTGCGGGAGGTCGGGGTCTCCATTGCGCCATGAGCGGGACTCCGGGAGAATTCAGTCGCGCCCTCGCCATCCTCCGCATCTCGCGCGGCTGGAGTCAGGACCAGCTCGCCAGAGCAGCGGGTGTGACCAACAGCGCCCTTTCCGAGTATGAACGCGGCAAGAAGATCCCGGAGCTCAGGAGCGTGCGCAAGCTCCTCGACGCGCTCGCCTATCCCCTTTCGGCGCTCGAACGAACCGAGGACTTTCTGCGCGACCTCCAGACCGAGGGCCTCCTCGAAGCCAGGGAGACGCCGGAGGGCGGTCACGCCCTGGTGCCGGTGCGCTCCCCCTTGGAGGCGACCGCCACACCGAGCCAGTCGCTGCGCTCTCGGGCTCGCAGGACGGCGGCTCTGATGGGCCAGGCCGCGACGAGCTTCGGGCTTCTGCTCTTCGATCTTCTGATCGGCGCTGCCGCCGGACGGGAGCGCCCGTAGACGAGGGGGCGCGTGAAGATGAGGAGCTTTCATCACCGAGGCGGTAGGCCCGCGCCGCCGGGGGGGCTATCTACGGGTGCCCCTCCCCATACTTCTTCTCTCCCGCCTCGACCTTCACGGCCAGCTTGTTCGGCTTCGGCGGCAGGGGGCAGGTGGCGAAGGAGGTGAAGGCGCAGGGTGGGTTGTAGGCCTGGTTGAAATCGACCACCACCCGGCCGTCCTTGGGAGCCGTGGTGTCGAGGAAGCGGCCGGCGCCGTAGGTCTCGTGGCCGTTGGTCTGGTCGCCGAAGACGAAGAAGAGCGATCCATCCGGGCCGCCATCCAGCGCCTCCAGCCGGTAGGTCCGGCCGTCCCTCTCGAACACCACCGCCCCGGGGGAGTCCTGGTCCTCCACCTGGCCGAGGATGTTGGCGATGGCGATCTTCTTCGGCGGGTTGTAGGGCTCGAAGCGGGCGTCGACCCGCCAGGCCGTCTGAACCGGGAAGGTGTCGACGTCCTTGAAGGCGGCGAGGGCCGGGCTCTGGGTGTCCTTGACCCGTACGCCCACCCGGTCGCCGCGGTAGATGATGAAGAAGCGCAGCGATCCCAGGGCCAGCTCGGTCGGCGGACCGGCCTCCGGCTTGAGGTCGAGGTCGGTGACCGGCTTGCCTTTGTGGGTCAGGGCCACGCCGGGGGCGGCGTGCACCCGCACCGCCTTGCCGTGGCGCTCGAGCGTGCCGGCCACGGCCGGGGTGCTTCCCTCGGGAAAGATGACGGTATTGGCGGGGCTGCTGCCGAAGCGGTTCTCCCCCTCCTTCAACCAGAACAGCCCGACGAGGCTGAGCCAGCCGTCGGGGCGCTTCAGACCGGCGATCCGTTCCTGGTGCCAGGCCGCGATCTCCTCCGGGTAGCTGGCGGGCTTGGCGGCGGCGGTCGGAGCGGCGGAAGCGGTCTTCGCGGGCTCCTCGGAGCGGACGGCGGGCACCGGAAGGAGCAGCGTGGCGGCGGCCAGGACGGCGAGCCGGGTACGGGACAGAAGGAGAGAACGGCAGTGCCTCATGAGAATCCTCCAGAGGGCCGGCAGACCGGCCGGTGAAAGGAAAAGGATAGCGCACTTGACAGACCCCGGCTTCCTCCTGTACTTTCAGTCGAAACAGAAAGTTCAGAAAATGAAGCTCGACGACGCCAGAAAGACCTTCGTCCAGGCCTGGGGGACCCTGGGAGCAGAGTGGGGGATCAACCGCACCATGGCGCAGATCCACGCCCTTCTGCTCAGCTCCCCGGAACCGCTCGACACCGACGAGATCATGAGCCACCTCCAGGTCTCCCGCGGCAATGCCAATACCAACCTGCGGGCTCTGGTCGACTGGGGACTGGTCACCCGGGAGCTCCGGCCCGGGGTGCGGCGGGAGTTCTTCACCGCCGAGAAGGACACCTGGCAGATCGCCCGCGCCATCGCCATCCAGCGGCGTCGGCGTGAGCTCGACCCGCTGATGAAGGTGCTCGAAGCGACCCAGGAGATCGACCCGGCGAGCGGCCCCCCCGAGGAGGTCGCCGAGCTCCGCGAGCTGCTCTCGGGCTTCCATGTCCTGGGCTCCCGCGCCGCCACCCTTCTCGACCTCGTCCTGAAGCTCGACCAGAACGCCTTCTTCCGTCCCCTCCTCTCGCTGCTCCACAAGAGGGGCGCCTCCCGGCTCTCCGGGCCTCGCGCCCCGGGAGACAAGTCATGAGCTTCGGCAAGATCCTGGCGTACGACGGCGACTGCCCGATGTGTGACCGCGCGAGCGGCCTCGCCGTGCGGCTCTTTCCCGGCCAGCCGATGCGGCAGCCGTTCCAGAGCTTCACCGGGGAGACCGCCGGCCGGCTCGACGCCGCGGGAATCCGTAACGAGATGGCGGTGCTCGACCCGGCGACGGCGGAGATCCGGAGCGGTATCCCCGGTTTCCTCTGGCTCCTGGAGGGCAGCCGGGCCGCCCCGCTCGGGCGCCTCCTCGGCCATCAGCCCTTCCTCGGTCTGCTCACCTTCTTCTACCGGATCGTCTCCTACAACCGGCGCATCCTGGCGCCGCCCCGTTCGCACGGGAACCCGGCCTTCCGCTGCGCCTGCGACCCCGACGACCGCCCCGGCTACCAGCTCGCCCTGATCGCCCTGCTCCTCGGCCTCGCCCTCGGCCTCACCGCCCTCTTCGGCGCCGCGGTGGCGGCGGGCACCGGACTCGCGACCCCCGGGCGGGGGGCCTTCCAGATGATCCTCGCCGCCGGCTCGGGCTGGGTTCTCCTCCTTGGCGCCGCGGCCGGCCTGCCGGGCGAGTTGCGCCTGCGTTTCGTCGGCCACCTCGGCATGGTGATGGTCGTGGGCCTCCTCGTCCTCGTCCCCTCGATGCTCCTCGCTCTCGTCCTCTCGGGACCGCTTCTCGCCGCCCTCTTCGCCGTCTCGGTCACCGCGAGCTTCCTCCTCATGCTCCGGAGCCTCTCCCGGCGGCTGCGCTTCCTCGGCCTTTCGCTCTCCTGGCTCGCCGGCTGGGCGGCGGCCCTGTGGGCCGGGATGGCCGCCACCATCTGGTTCTTCTATCTCCGTTGAGAGACGCGGGCATGAGCTCCTGGAAGACCCTGCCCATCGGTTACCGCGGCGAGCTCCACGACGTGGAGCTGGTGCAGTTCAGCCTCGACCTGGAGGAGGCGGCGCGAGCCCTGCCGCCGCCCCTCGTGCCGCGCCGGATCGCCGGGCGGGCCCTGGTCTCGCTGGTCCACGTGCGCCTGCGCCGGATGCGCCCGACCTTCCTTCCCGGCCTGGTCGGCTTCTCCTACCGGCACGTCGCCTTCCGCCTGCTCGTCGACGACCCCGCCCTCGCTCCCCCCCCGCCGAGTGACCCGGAGGCGGCAGGACGCGGCATCTTCTTCGTCCGTTCTTTCACCGACCGACCGCTCCTCGCCCATGCCGGGAACCTCCTCACCCACTACCGGCTGACCCCGGCGGAGCTGGCGGTCGACCCCCGGGGCCTTGCCGTGCGGGAGGGGGGGCGACGCCTGTCCTATCGGAAGGCGGTGCTCGGGGCGGAGGTCCCCTCGCCGGGCCTCTTCGGCGGCTGGGCCGAGGCGCGCGCCGTCGTCGGCGCCCTCGACCGGGCCTACGCCGTCGACCCGGACGGCGGCGTCTGGGAGACCCGCATAAAGCGTCCGGACTGGCCGCTCGAACCGCTGGCGCTCGCCGGCTTCGCGACCGATTTCTTCGAGTCCGCCCGCCTCGAATGCGCCTTCCGGGTGGCGAGCGTGATCCCCTACCACTGGCTCGCTCCCGTGCGGGTGCGGTGAGCCGGTCCGCCCGCGTTCTCGTCCTCGGCGGCGCCGGCCAGCTCGGCTCCCGGCTCGCTTGCCGCCTCACCGCCTCAGGGTACGAGGTGGTCGCCACCACCCGCGGACCGACCGTCGCGGGCAGCCCGCTCACCTCCTTCGACCCCTGGCGGAACGACTGGGCCTCCCTCGGCCGGTTCGCCGCCGTGGTCAACGCCATCGGCGCCATCGAGGAGCGGGGGGAGGACACCTTCGTACGGGTCCACGTCGAGCTGGCCGAACGGTTGATCGCCCAGCATCGCCTCCTCGGCGCCCCCCGGCTCCTCCACCTCTCGGCCCTGGGCGCCCGGCCGGACCATCCCTCCCCCTTCCTGGCCAGCAAGGGACAGGCGGACCGCCGCCTCCTCGCCGCCCTGCCCGGGGCCGCCATCGTGCTGCGGCCGTCGATCGTGCTCACTCCCGGGACCATGCTGATCCAGCGGCTCCGCCGCGCCGCGGCGCTCGCCCGCTTCACCCGCGGCCGGCTCCCTTTCCCCAGGGCGGCGCTCGCCACCCGCCTCCAGCCGGTCCTCGCGGACGACCTGACCGGTCTCGCCGCCGAGCTCCTCGCCGCGCTTCTCGCCGAAGACCCGCTCGCCAACCCCGCGCCGGTCCTGGAGATCGTCGGCGCCGAGGTCTACACCGTGGGCGCCCTGTTCGCCAGGGCTCTCGCCGCCCATGGTCTCCTCTTCCACCCCCTCCCCCTGCCGCTCCCCGCCCTGCAGGTCCTCCTCTCTCTCGCCCCCTCCCCTCTCCGCCGCCGGCTCCTCACGCCGGAAGAGCTCCGGCTGCTGGGCGAGGACAACCTTCCCACCGGCGCCGCAAAAACTGCGGTGGTGACCGGCGGCCCGACCGCGGCCTGGCTGGACCAGGCCCTCCAGCCGTAACCTCTTTCCGCTTTGCTCGTAAGGTCTAGAGGCGGCCCGACTCCGCCGGGAGACCGAACCGATGCTCCAGATCAAGAACCTCATCAAAATCTACCCCGGACCGGTGACGGCCCTCGCCGGCATCAGCTTGGACGTCCCGCCCGGGATGTTCGGTCTGCTCGGCCCCAACGGCGCCGGCAAGACGACCCTCATGCGCATCCTGGCCGGGCTGCTCGAGCCGACCGCGGGGAAGGTCACCCTGGACGGGCTCGACACCCTCGCCCAGCCGCGCGAGGCCCGCCGCCGGCTCGGCTACCTGCCCCAGGAGTTCGGCTTCTATCCCCATCTCACCGGCGAGAAGATGCTCCTCTATCTGTTGCGCCTGAAGGGGATCGAGGCGCCCGGCGGGCTGCCGCGGCTGGCCCGCGAGCTCCTCTCCCGCGTCAACCTGGGCGCCGCCGCCGACCGCAAGGTCAAGAGCTACTCGGGCGGCATGCGCCAGCGGCTGGGGATCGCCCAGGCGATCGCCGGCGACCCGCGGCTCATCATCGTCGACGAACCGACCGCCGGCCTCGACCCCGAGGAGCGCCTGCGCTTCTACCGGCTCCTCGCCGAGCTGGCGGAGGACCGCATCGTCCTCCTCTCCACCCACATCGTCGAGGACGTGGCGGTCCTCTGCCCGCGTTTCGCCGTCATCCGCCAGGGGCGCCTGGTGGCCCAGACCTCGCCCGGCGAGGCGCGCGCCGCCATCGCCGGCAGGATCTTCGAGGGTCGAGTGGCGCCGGGCGAGCTCGATCTCCTGCGGCGGCGCCACTGCCGGATCACCCAGGCCGTCCTCGTCGAGGGGAAGAACCGGGTGCGCATCTTCGAGCCGGAAGGGGCGCCGCCGCCTGGCTTCGAGCCGGTGCCGGCCACCCTGGAGGACGCCTACCTGCTCCTCATGCAGGAGCCAAACGGCGCTGCGACTCCCGAGGAGCCGCAGCTGGCCGCGGCGGCCCTCGGAGGGCTGCGATGAGCCTCGCCGATCCGCTGCCGCCGGCCGCCGTCCCGGTCGCCGCGGTCCCGCTCGCCCACACCTCTCGACGCCCCTGGGGCGACCGTTTCCGGGCGGTGTTCGGCCTGGAGCTCCGCGGCACCCTCTCCCGGCCCATGGTCTGGGTGCTCCTCGGCCTCCTCGTCCTCATCTGCTGGCTGATGTCGCAGGGCGCCCTCCACATCACCTCGGGCGATGCCTCGGTGGGCGGCAAGAAGGCGTGGCTCACCTCCGAGTTCAGCGTCGCCTTCCAGCTGATCATGGTGGTGACCACCCTCTACGGCCTCTTCCTCTCGATCGCCGCCGGCATGTCGCCGCTCGCCGACGACGAGCAGCAGATCACCGAGCTCCTGGGCGCCACCCCCCTCTCCCCGGCCGAGTACGTCTGGGGCAAATTCCTCGCCGTCCTCACCGCCTTCCTGACCCTCCTGTTCTGCCACCTGGCGATCCTCGCCGCGTTCAGCTATCTGGTCCCCAACCCGGCGGCGGTGGAGGTCCGCGGCCCCTTCTCGGCCTGGAGCTACTTGCGGCCGGCGCTCACTTTCGTCCTTCCCACTCTGCTCTTCTTCGGCGGCCTCGCCTTCTACCTGGGAGCGCGCTTCCTGCGGCCGCTCCTCGTCTTCCTCCTCCCCGTCACGGTCCTCCTCGTCTGCGGCTCCTTCCTCTGGGAGTGGGCGCCGACCTGGCTCGATCCGCGGCTCAACCGGCTACTCATGTTCTTCGACCCGTCCGGTTTCCGCTGGCTGAACGAGACCTGGCTGAAGCTCGACCGCGGGGTCGACTTCTACAACCGCTCCCGCATTCCCTTCGACGCTCTCTTCTGGTGGAACCGGCTGGCCGTCTCGCTCGCCGGGCTCGGCGCGGTCGGGCTTGCGCAGCGCCATCTGGAGCGGCGCGGCCGCGGTCCCGCCACGGCCCCGGCGAGGCAGCGGCAGGGCGAGGCGGAGCGCTACGACCTGCAGAGCACGGTGTCGGCGGGATTGGCAGGATTGGCGGGATCGGAGGTGTCGGCGGTACTGACCGGACGGGCGGAGCCGGCAAGGCCAGCGGAGCGCCGCGAGCTGGGCGTCCGCACGGCCGGGTCCGGGTGGCTCCGCGGCACCGCCGCCGTGGCCCGCGCCGAGGTCCGCGCCCTCTTCTCCCAGGCGGGGCTCCCGCTCTTCCTCGTCCTCATCCTCGCCCAGGTGCTGGGCGACAACCTCCTCGCGCAGGGCGCCTTCGGAACCGAGCTGCTGCTCACCCCGGGCCTTCTCGCGGTCCGGACGATGAACACCCTGACCTTCCTGCTCTGCCTGCTCCTCCTCTTCTACACCGTCGAGTCGCTCGAGCGGGAACGGACGACCCGCCTGGCGCCGATTTTCTACTCCTCTCCCCTCGGCACCGGCTCCCTCCTCCTCGGCAAGGCCCTGGCCAACAGCCTCGTCGCCGCCCTGCTCCTCGGCGCCACCTTCGTGGGCGGCCTGACCGCCCTCCTGATCCAGGGCAAGATACGGCTGGGGATCGGCGGCCTCTCCCCCTTCCTCCTCGTCTGGGGGTTCCTGCTCCTCCCCACCTTCCTCCTCTGGACGACCTTCGTCACCGCCGTGCGGGCGGTGACCGGGAGCCGCTACGCGACCTACGGGATCGGCCTCGCGGCCTTCACCCTCACCCTGTTCTACCAGCTCACCGGCCATCTCAACTGGGTGAGCAACTGGCTGCTGTGGGACGTCCTGCACTGGAGCGACCTGGGCGTCTTCGAGCTCGACGGCAAGGCCCTCCTCGGCAACCGTCTCCTGGCGCTCGGCCTGGCCGGCCTGTTCGCCGCCGTCGCCGTCCGCACCTTCGCCCGCCGCCAGGCCGACGCCCTGAACCTCGCCGGTCGCCTGGGGTCGCTCCCCTCGACCGCTCTCACCCTCGTCCCCTGGGCGATCCTGCCGCTCGTCGCCGCGACCTGGCTCGGTCTCGCCGTCTTCCACGGCTACGAGGGGAGCGTGATGGAGAAGAAGGGCCGCGACTACTGGAAGAAGAACCTCGCCACCTGGAAGGACGCCCCCAACCCGGCCCTCGCCGCCGTCGACCTCGACCTGGAGCTCGATCCGGCCCGGCACTGGCTGCGCGACCGCGGCAGCTACGACCTGGTCAACGACAAGGCCGCCCCGCTGGCGCAGTTCGCCCTGACCGGCGGCTTCGACTGGCGGCAGGTCCACTGGACCCTGGACGGCCGGAGCTACCAGCCCGACGACCGCGCCGGCCTCTACGTCTTCACCCCGCCCCGGCCGCTGCCGCCGGGCGGGCACGCCCGGGTCGGCTTCACCCTGGAGGCCGTGGTGCCGGACGGCATCAGCCGCAACGGCGCGGGAAGGGAGGAGTTCGTCCTCCCCTCCGGGGTGGTGCTGACCAGCTTCCGCCCGACCTTCGCGCCGATCGTCGGCTACATGGAGGAGATCGGGAGGAAGCGGGGGGAGAACGACTACGAGCCCAAGGTCTATCCCGACGACGCCTACCTGGGACCGACCGACGCCGGGATCGGCGGCAACACCCCCTCGACCACCCGCATCCGCATCTCGGGACCCGCCGCCTACACCTGGAACTCGGTGGGCACGAGGATCGCCGACACCGTCCGAGGCGGGCGCCGCACGACCGTCTGGCAGAGCGACCACCCGGTGCGCTTCTGGAACGTGATCGGCGGCCGCTGGGCGGTCTCCCGGGGTGCGAGCACCTCGATCTACTACCACCCCGGGCACCCCTACAACATCCCCGAGATGCAGCGCGCCCTGGACGCCGCCCGCCGCTACTACTCGGAGTGGTTCTATCCCTATCCCTGGCGCGAGCTCAAGCTCTCCGAGTTCCCCTTCCTCGCCGGCTACGCCCAGGGGTTCCCCACCAACATCAGCTTCTCCGAGGGGATCGGCTTCCTCACCAAGAGCGACTTGAAGACCAACGCCGCCTTCCTGGTGACCGCCCATGAGTCCGCCCACCAGTGGTGGGGGAACCTGCTCACCCCGGGGAAGCTGCCGGGGGGCGACCTGCTTTCGGAGGGGATGTCCCACTTCTCGACCCTGCTCCTCCTCCAGCAGGTGCTGGGGGACGGCGCCCGCATCGAGGTCGCCAAGCGGCTGGAGGAGCGCTACGGCGACCGGCGCCTCGCCGATGCCGAGCGCCCCCTGGTCAAGATCGACGGCATGCGGGAGGGCGACGAGACCGTCACCTACGACAAGGGCGGCTGGGTCTTCTGGATGCTCGCCGACCAGATGGGCCACGAGCGGGCCTTCGCCGGGCTGCACCAGTTCATCCGTCAGTACAAGGACGGCCCCGACTACCCCGTCCTCCAGGACTTCGTGGCCATGATGCGCCCCTTCGCTCCCGACCCCGCGGCCTACGACGCCTTCGTCCACCAGTGGTTCTTCCAGGTGGTGGTGCCGGAGTACCGGCTGGAGCAGACGGGCAAACGGCGCCTGCCGGACGGCACCTGGGAGGCCACGGCCACGGTGAAGAACGCGGGAACCGGCCGCATGCCGGTCGAGGTGGCGGCGGTGGCCGGCGAGCGCTTCGACGACGAAGGGAAGCCGCTCTCCAGCTATCGCGAGGCGCGGCGGACGGTGGTCCTCGGGGCCGGCGAGTCGGCCGCCCTCGCCGTGCACTGCCCGTTCGAGCCGCAGCGCCTGGTGGTCGACCCGGACGCCCGGGTGCTCCAGCTCGCCCGCAAGTCGGCCCTGGCCCGGCTCTGAAAAAAGTCCAAAAAAGTTTTGCCAGATCGGCGAGCCTTCTCCGTCTCCCTGGGTGTAGGGGAATCGAGGGATGGCGCGAGGCTCGCCTCTTTGATATCATTCCGCTCTGTTGATATCAGGAGCGATGTCTGGAGGCATGGCCATGATCCGCACCATCGTCAGTCTCGATCCCGAGGACAAACTTTGGCTCGACCGCAAGGCCGAGGAGGAGAAGCTGACCATGACAGAGCTTGTACGGCAGGCCATCCGCCGCTATCGCGCGGAATGCGAGACGACGGCCCCCCCTTCCCTGGACCAACTGCTGGCGGAGACCTCGGGACTCTGGCGCCGGGAGGACGGCCTCGACTATCAGCGCCGGTTGCGCCAGGAGTGGGAGGAGGTGCGTTGAGATACCTCCTGGACTCGGTGATCCTGATCGACCACTTCAACGGCATCGCGGCCGCCACCACCTACCTGGGAGAGACCCGGGGGGAGGCGGCGGTCTCGGTGATCACCCGGGCCGAGGTGCTGGCCGGCTTCGGCCCGGCGGACGCGGGGCTGGCGGCGGCCCTGCTCGACCGCTTTCCCACCCTGGAGATCGATCGGCCGATCGCGGACCTGGCGGCCCGCCTGCGTCACGACCTGCGCTGGAAGATGCCCGACGCGTTCCAGGCCGCCCTCGCCCGCCACCACGGCCTCCACCTGGTGACCCGCAACACCCGCGACTTCCCGCCCGACCGCTACCCCTTCGTGGTCGTGCCGTACGTCTTCTAGCGCTGGACCGGGGCGTAGCGGTAGACGCCCTTGATTTCGCGATTCAGGAACCTCCCCGCCGACTCGGCGTCCAGCAGGGCGCGATAGCGGCGGGGAGGGACCCCGAAGTAGCGGTACACCCGACCGCTCCGGAACTCGACCTCCAGGGTACGGGTGGCCGCTTCATAGCCGACGCTCTTCAGGCTCGTGGAATCGATGGGGGCACGCCTCATCCCCAGGACCTCCACGGCCCATGTTACGGCAGAGCGCTACTTTTGATCCAGCGGGCTCACCAGAAGCATCGAGAGAGTGGAATTGCTGGAGAGACCAGCAGCTTTTCGCCGAAACCGGCGACGCTACCGCTCTTTTTCAGAATCCCTTGCGCTGGAGCGTCTTGCGGTCGATGCCCAGGATCTTCGCCGCCTCGCTCTTGTTGTTCCCGGTGAGCTTCATGACCCGGGAGATGTGGCGGCGCTCCATGGCCTCCAGGTCGAGCGGCTCGGGGGAGGACTGGGCCGCGACCCCCAGGAAGGAACGGACGAGGACGGCGTCGACCTCTCCCTCGGCGAGCGAGGCGGCGCCCTCGACCAGGTTCTGCAGCTCGCGGACGTTGCCGGGGAAATCGTGGGTCATGAGGAGGGCCAGGGCGTCCGAGCGGAAGGTGGGGGCGGGGATCCCCTCGCGCCGGCTGAAGTCCTCGACGAAGGCGCGCACCAGGTGGGGGATGTCCTGCCGCCGCTCGCGCAGCGGCGGGAGCACCACCTCGACCCCCTTCAGGCGGTAGTAGAGGTCCTCCCGGAAGCGCCCGAGGCCGACCAGCTTCTCCAGGTCCTGGTGGGTCGCCGCCACCAGGCGGACGTCGACCGGGATCGGCTGGCGGCCGCCCAGGCGGACCACCTCGCGCTCCTGGAGGACGCGCAGGAGGCGCACCTGGAGCGAGGTCTCCATGTCGCCGATCTCGTCGAGGAAAAGAGTGCCGCCGTCGGCGAGCTCGAACTTGCCCGGTCGCGCCTGCACCCCGGTCGCCACCCCGCCCTCGATGCCGAAGAGCTCGCTTTCGAGGAGCGACTCGGGAAGTGCGGCGCAGTTCAAGGCGATGAGCGAACCCTCGCGCCGGGAGAGGAGATGGAGGAGCTTCGCGATCAGCTCCTTGCCGGTGCCGCTCTCGCCGCGCACCAGAACGTTGACCCCGCGCGGCGCCACCCGCTCGACCATGTCGAGCACCTGGCGCATCGCGGGGGCGGTGGCGACGATCCGCTGGCCGGCGATCTCGTCCGCCAGCCGGCCCTTGAGCGCCTTGTTCTCCTCGGCCAGCCGTTCGCGCTGGGTCTCCAGCCGCTCGACCTGCCGGGCACTGTCGAGGGCCACCCCGGCCAGGACGGCAACCGAGTCGAGGAAGCGGCGGTCGTCGGCGGTGAAGGAAGAGTCGGAGTCGCCCCGCACCTCCTTGTCGAGCACCGCCACATAGCCGAGGTGGACCCCGCGGTAGGCGAGCGGGGTGGCGAGGAGCTCCCCGTAGGCCCGTCCGGCAAGCTCGCCTTTGGAGCGGGCCAGGAGGTGCCCCTCGGTCAGCAGCTCGCGCCAGAGGGGGGAGGCGAGAAGGGCGGCGCCAGAGGGCGGCGAGGAGTCGAGCCAACCCACCGTCGCCACCCCGCGCGGACCACCGTAGGGATCACGAGTGACCGCCACCGCCGCCGCCGGGTCGAGCACGGCGCAAACCCGTTCCAGAAGCTCGTCGACCAGCTCCTGCTCGGCCCGCTGCCCGTGCAGGGTGAGCGCGAGGTCGTAGAGCGTCTCGAGCTGGAGGATCCGCCGCTTCTCGGCGATGTTGGGCCTGGCGTCGGGCATGGCTTATCTAGTGTACCGCCGCGTCAGCCAAAGAACCGCTCGTACTCATCATGGCTTCCGATCCAGAACCACGTGACGGTATCTCCCGCTAAAGTACCGAGAGCCCGGTAGCTGCGAGTAACCCTCACCGACCAAACTCCATCCGCCGGATGGATGCACTTGAAGCGCAGCGAGGGGTGAAAGGGATTGTCCGTCCATAGGCGGTACGCCTTCTGGGCAGCACGTTGGACCTCTTCTGGAAGATGTTGATATTTCGCCCAGAACGACGGCAGGGTAGCGGAGTTCACAGCTCGTCGAGATTAAGCGGCTGCGCCTTGCCAGCGGCGATTTCTTCTCTGGCGCGGCGCGCGGCTGCCGAAAGTTGGGATTGCGTCTTGGCAAACGACCGCTCCCACCGGAGATCGTCGGTCAAGTCCGCGATGAAATCCCGTAGGTGATCCGCCACGCGATCCTGTGCGGTCTCGGGTAACGACTCCATCATCTTGACGACGGTCGTAATGGCGGTGGACGACATAGACCTCTCCTCTCTACGAACCGGGATACCGATTCGTAGACTCTATTCTAACAGTTGCAGCTCTCTCTTACCGTGCCCGCTCAGCGCTGCGCCGAGGCCGGCATCACGGACGGCGGGAAGAGGACGGCGAAGACCGGCGAGCCGGCCGTGCAGCTCGGAGCCGTCAGCGCGGCCAGGGTCGCCATGGCCGGCACGCTCGGCGCGAGGTTCGGGCCAGTGCAGTGGGAGCCGAAGTAGGGGCCGCAGGTCGTGATGCTGCCGTCAGGCAGCGAGCAGCTCGCGTTCCCCACGGCGCAGAGCGGACAGGTGCAGAGAGGGGGCCGGGCCGCCGCGGGGACGACGAGGGCCAGGCTAAGGCACAGGCTGAAAAGGACGGAGAGGGCGATTTTCTTGCTCATGGTTCGGGTTCCTCCTGAACAGTCCAGTGCTCCTGCGACCCTCACCTGCGCCGCCCCCCGGGCGAGTTTCACAGGAACTCGACCCGGCCCTTCATCTCTTCGGCGGTCAAAGCCTCGTAGACCACGATCAGGCCACGAATGAGGTCGCCGACCGAACGGGAGCTTCGGTGACAGTAGGCCACCCCCCAATGATCGCTGGTTTGGCTCGCGATCCGAAGGAAATCCGCGTCATGCGTCACGATGACCCGCTGGGTGGCGCGAGCAAACTGCAGATGGGCCTCATCGTCGCGGGTGCGGAGCCCGGCTTCCGAAGTCGTCGTGACGTCGGCACCGTGGCGACGAAGGGCGTGGGCGACAGAAGGATTGACGTGTTCGTCGAGATGAAAGCGAACCCGTTCAGCCACGGCCGAAGGCCTTCAGCTTCTCCTGCAAGGGGGATGGGTTGTTGCGCCGGAACGCTTCCGCGAAGGCGACGTCGTCGTCGATCGAGCCATCGACTTCCCGCTGATGGTCGTAGTAGTAGGCCATGGCCGCATAGAGGGCGGCCAACGAGAGATCGTACAGGCCTGCGATCTCCTCCAGAGCCTGCCCCAGCCGGAGGTGCATGAGGACGACATCGGCGACCGTGATGCGGGTACCGGAGAGCCGCGGCTTACCGCCGCGCATCCCCGGGGTGGCTTCAATGTGACGATCCAGGGCGGTTTCCATTCCAGGTCTCCCGCTTCATTATAGAGCCGAGCTCACCGCCGCCGCCCCCCCGCCCGCCGCGCCACCTTCCGTACTGCGGGGAGGACCCCCTTCAGGTACTGCCCGGTGAAGCTCTCCGGCGTCGCCGCCACGTCCTCGGGGGTCCCTACCGCCACCAGCTCCCCGCCTCCCGCACCCCCCGCGGGTCCGAGGTCGATCACCCAGTCGGCGGTCTTGATGACGTCCAGGTTGTGCTCGATCACCACCACTGTGTTGCCTAAGTCGACCAGCCGGTGGAGGAGGCGGAGGAGCTTCCCCACGTCGTCGAAGTGGAGGCCGGTGGTCGGCTCGTCCAGGAGATAGAGGGTGCGGCCGGTCTGGCGCTTGCAAAGCTCGCGCGCCAGCTTCACCCGCTGCGCCTCGCCGCCCGAGAGGGTGGTCGCCGGCTGGCCGAGGCGGATGTAGCCGAGCCCTACCTCGCAGAGGGTCTCGAGCACCCGCTCGACGGTCGGGACGTTCTTGAAGAACTCGTACGCCTGCTCGACCGGCAGGTCCAGAAGCTCGGCGATGTTCAACCCCTTGTAGCGCACCGCCAGGGTCTCGCGGTCGTAGCGCTTGCCGCCGCAGACCTCGCAGGTGACGTAGATGTCGGGCAGGAAGTGCATCTCGATCTTGATCTGCCCGTCGCCCTTGCACGCCTCGCAGCGCCCGCCCGGCACGTTGAAGCTGAAGCGTCCCGGCTTGTAGCCCCGCATCCGCGCCTCGGGGGTCATCGCCATCAGGTTGCGGATGGGGTTGAAGACGTTGGTGTAGGTCGCCGGGTTCGAGCGCGGGGTGCGGCCGATCGGGCTCTGGTCGATGGCGATCACCTTGTCGAGTTGCTCCAGGCCGAGGATACGGGCGTGCTCGCCCGGCTTGTCGCTCGCGCGGTAGAAGTGCCGGGCGAGCGACTTGTAGAGGATGTCGTTGACCAGCGTGCTCTTGCCCGATCCCGAGACCCCGGTCACCACGGTGAAGGCGCCGATGGGGAACTCGACCGTCAGGTCCTTCAGATTGTTCTGCCGCGCCCCCTCGATGGTCAGCGGCTTGCCTCGCCCGACCCGACGCTCGGCGGGCACCGGCACCTCGAGGTCGCCGCGCAGGTAGCGGCCGGTGAGCGAGGTGGCATGGCGGGTGACCTCCGCCGCCGTCCCCTCCGCCACCACCTCGCCGCCGTGCACCCCGGCCCCCGGCCCGAGGTCGATCACCCAGTCGGCGGCGCGGATCGTCTCCTCGTCGTGCTCGACGACCAGCACCGAGTTGCCGAGGTCGCGCATCCCCTGGAGGGTGGCGATGAGCTTGGCGTTGTCCTTCTGGTGCAGGCCGATCGACGGCTCGTCGAGGACGTAGAGCACCCCCATGAGCTTGCTGCCGATCTGGGTGGCCAGCCGGATGCGCTGGCTCTCGCCGCCCGAGAGGGTGGCCGAGGCGCGGTCCAGGGTCAGGTAGCCCACCCCGACGTCGTCCAGGAAGGTCAGCCGGTCGTTGATCTCCTGCACCACCTTGCCGGCGATGGCCTGGGCCCGCGCGTCCAAGGGGATGGCGGCCATGAAGCGCCGCAGGTCGGAGACCGCGAGCGAGGAGATCTGGTCGATCGCCCGGCCGGCGATCTTGACCGCCAGGGCCTCGGGGCGCAGCCGCCGCCCGCCGCAGGCCGGGCAGGGGTGGACCGACATGAAGCGCTCGATCTCGGTCCGCACGGTGGCCGAGTCGGTCTCCTTGTAGCGCCGCTCGAGGAGCGGGATCACCCCCTCGAACGATCCCTTCCACTTGTAGCTCGACTTCTGGCCCTCCAGGCGGAAGGTCATCTCCTGATCGCCGCTGCCATGGAGGATCACCTGGCGGGCGGCCTCGGGGAGGCGCTGCCAGGGGGTCCCGAGCGAGAAGCCCATGCTCTTCGCCAGGGTCTGCACCATCCGCATGCGCCACGACTTCGAGCCCTCGGGCCAGGGCGCCACCGCCCCGGCGTCGATCGAGCGCTCGGGGTCGGGGACGATCTTGTCCGGGTCGACCCCCATGAGCGTCCCCAGGCCGGTGCAGGTGGGGCAGGCGCCGTAGGGGCTGTTGAAGGAGAAGAGGCGCGGGGTGATCTCGGTCAGGCTGGTGCCGCACTCCGCGCAGGCGTAGTTCTGGGAGAGGGTCTCCTCGGTCGCCGGTTGCCCCTCCACCTGCGCCGCGAAGACGACGAGCCCGCCCGAGACCTTGACCGCGGTCTCGATCGAGTCGGCGAGCCGCTTCTCGACCCCGGGCTTGACCACGATGCGGTCGATGACGATGTCGATCGAGTGCTTCTTCTGCTTGTCGAGGGTGGGCGGCTCGCCCGCCAGCTCGAACATCTGGCCGTCGATCCGCGCCCGCAGGAACCCCTCGCGGGCCATCTGGGCGAGCTGCTTTTTGTACTCGCCCTTCTTTCCCCTCACATAGGGGGCGTAGAGGACGAGCCGGGTGCCCTCGGGGAGGGCCATGGCCCGGTCGACCATCTGCTGCACGGTCTGCGGCCGGATCACCGAGCCGCAGTTGGGGCAGTGGGGGATGCCGATCGAGGCATAGAGCAGCCGCAGGTAGTCGTGGATCTCGGTGACCGTGCCGACCGTCGACCGCGGGTTCTTGGACACCGACTTCTGCTCGATCGAGATGGCCGGCGACAGCCCCTCGATCGAGTCGACGTCGGGCTTCTCCATCTGTTGCAGGAATTGTCGGGCGTACGAGGAGAGCGACTCGACGTAGCGCCGCTGCCCTTCGGCGAAGAGGGTATCGAAGGCGAGGGACGACTTCCCCGACCCCGACACCCCGGTGATGACCACCAGGCGGTTGCGGGGGATCTCGACATGGATGTTCTTGAGGTTGTGCTCGCGCGCACCGCGGACGACGATCGCTTCCATAGGGCCGGACATCCTAACAGAGCCGGGTGGCAGGAGCATTCCCCCTGGAGAAAAATCGCTGGAGAGGGCGACGACGGGGCGGGGCGGCCGCGGCCGGCGGAATTCGGCTTGTGCCCCGCGGCGACTGCCGGTATCCTCGCCCCCATGCGCGGCTCGGAAAGGAACAGCTTTATGAAGCGATTTCGCAGGCCCCTGCTTCTGGTCTTCCTCGCCCTGTCCTCCCTCGGCGTTGCGGGTGCGGCGTCCCTCCTGGCGGCGGATCCCGCGGAGGAGAAGCCTCCCGCCACGGCGCCGGGCGCCGTCGAGGTCCATCTGTCGGAGTACGTGGTGAAGATGCCGGAGACCCTGCCCGCCGGCCCCACCACCTTCGCTCTGCACAACGACGGGAACAAGAAGCACGCCTTCAAGATCGAAGGCCCGGGAATCGAGGGGACGCAGTCCGCGATCCTCGAGCCCCATGCAACCGGCGAGCTCAAGGTCACGCTGCAACCCGGCGAGTACAAGATCTACTGCCCCATCGGCAGCCATTCCATCAAAGGGATGAGCGTGAAGCTGGTGGTGACCGGGACGCAGGGAGGGTAAGGGAGCGGTGGCCTAATAGCTCGGCGCTGACTGACCGGTGCCCCGATGGGCGGCGGTCTCCTCGGCCGGGCCTTCGCCGGAGATAAATCCGCGCTATGAATTGCGCTGGATGAATCCAGCTTCGCGAAGCGGCAAGGTTGCAGCCGGATTTATCCGGCGTACCCCATAGCCCGGAGATTCATTTCCGGCGGGGCCGGGCCCTCCTCGACAGCCTCCTACCCGGGCTCTCCCGCACCTTGGCGGCAAAGGTAGCGCCAATGGGGGCGGTGCGTTTATGCCCTGGCGGAGCCGGCTCGCGGAGATCGCCGCCGCCCTACCGCTGCGGTTTCGGTCTGCCCGGACAACCCGACCGCCTGCTCCAGGGTGTGGGTCACCCAGGAGTTGACGCTCTGGTGCTGCCGCGCCGCCGCTTCCGCCACTGCGCGGTGGAGAGTGGGCGTGGCGCGCACCAGGAGGGTGCCGGAATAGGGCTTCTCGGGCTCCTTCCCACGCTCGGAACACCAGGCGAGATAGTCCTCGATCGACGCCGCCATCTCCCGTTGGAGCTCGTCCACGGAAACACCCTGGAAGGTGATCACGGCACGCGTATTCACGACCTCGCCATGAAAGATCCCGGCCTCGTCATCGTACTCGACCGTCGCCAGATATCCCTTATACTCCATCATGGTGGCTCGACTCCAGCTTCCAGAAGGAAGCGCCGGACCGACTTCACCGCACCTCGATCGGTCTCCTTCTGTGGATGCGGCCGGTGGAACACAGCCTCGGCCCCGTGCAACTCGACCCGGATCCGGGAACCTCGCCCCTCGCTGAGGCTGGCTCCCAGGGAGCGGAGGAGGGACTCGATGTCCTTCCATGAGATCGATGCGCGGACCGGGTCAGAGAAGATCGCAGCGAGGGTCGACCGGTGGCGCGCCTGCACTCGGTAATGATAGCGCAAAATGCTAGCAGTGCCGAGAGGGAGGCACGGACCAACTCCAGGCTCCGCTGAAGTAGCGCCCTACAGCATCAGATCCCCGCCGTTGATGTCGAGCGACGCCCCGATGATGTAGCTGGCGGCCTCGGAGGCGAGGAAGCAGACGAGGTCGGCGACCTCGACGGCTTCCCCCAGGCGGCGGATGGGGAAGGTCTGGGCGATGGCGGCGAGCTGCTCGGGGGTGGCGTTCTCGCGCGTCAGCTCGGTGTCGAAGAGGCCGGGGCAGATGGCGTTGACGGTGATGCCGTACGGCCCCAACTCCTTGGCCGCGGCGCGGGTCAGGCCCAGAAGGGCGGCCTTCGAGGCGGTGTAGTGGGCGCCGCCCAGGGTGCTCACGGTCTTGCCGGCGGTCGAGGAGAGGTTGACGATCCGGCCGTACCCCTGCTCCTTCATGGCCGGCAGCACGGCGCGGATCAAGAGGAAGACCGCCGTGACGTTGACGTCGAACGTCCGCCGCCACTCCTCCTCCTCGATCTTCTCGAACCGGGTCGAGAGAGCCACGGCCGCGTTGTTGACCAGGATGTCGATCCGCCCGAAGCGGTCCAAGGTGCGGGCGACGATGGATTGGAGGTCGGAAGGCTTCGCGAGATCGCCGGGGACCGGGAAGCCGCGGTCGCCCAGGAGCCGCGCGGTCGCCTCGGCCCGTTCGGCGTCGCGGACGTTGACCGCCACCGAGGCCCCGCGGGCGGCGAGGCGTTCGGCGATGGCGCGGCCGAAGCCGCGGAAGGCTCCGGTGACGAGGGCTACGCGGCCGGTGAAGTCGTCAGGCATAGGGTTTTCCCCAATCGATTTCCAGCTCGTCGGGCATTTCTTCCAGATAGGGGAGGGATGGTAGCCCGAGCTCATTCGCGAACTCGTCGAGGGTTACGACAAAACCATCTTCGAACATGACGTCTCCGCGAACGATATACTGGAGACCCCAGGAGAGGGGTGGTTCGCGGTGCTCGGGGTATTGGGCAAGATCGATAAGGAGGGCGCGGTCTTCCGCGGTCGAGCGCCGAGCCAAATGGCGTGAGAGGGCCGACCAAAGAGGGTCGAGCGCAGGCGCGTGACTCCGCAGATTTTTTTCGAATCTTTTCGAGTTGCTGTTTGGCCTGAAGGAAAGCTCGCAAGCTTGGCTGAGGAGTTCCATTTGCTTGGATTTACTTTGCGTCTGCATGTGCGCCAGTTGGGCTCTAGCCCAGATCCGCCCCAATGAGACGAAATCGGCTCTTGAAAAATCAGGCAGCCAAATTGAATTCTCGATACTGGTGGTCCGCGCCAAGTCGCGAGCCCAGTTGCGAACCAAGTCGTGAGCCCAGTCACGAGTGGCATTGCGAGCCAAGCCGCGAGCCAAGTCAAGATCCAAGTCGCGAGCCCAGTCGCGAGCCAAGTCGCGAGCCCAGATGCGAGCTAAGTAGAGAGCCCAGTCGCGAGCCCAGTTGCGAGCCAAGTCAAGATCCAAGTCGAGAGCCAAGTAGCGAGCCAAGTCGCCAGCCAAGTCGCCAGCCAAGTCGCGAGCCAGGTCGCGAGCCAAGTAGCGAGCCAAGCCGCGAGCCGAATCGTGTTTTCTCTTCTTGCCCCTCGCCGACTGAGTCTCTCTCAACAGGATTCCACCCAGCTCTCGGATTTCGGAAAGGCTCGCTCCACAGGAGACTGCGAGTTGTAGCCTGTTACAGACAATCCGTCGGAAGGAAGGCCAGACTTGCAAGAGACCGGTAGGTTCGGGTTCGATTGGCCATAAAGGAGATCCGCCGCAGAGGATGCGTCCCGCCGCGACGTGGGATGAATTGAAGGTCGGTGAGCCTTCGATTTGTGAGACGATCGCATGGCTGAGCCGCCTTTCTGGTAGGGGCAGGTCTGGCCCCAAGCCCGCTTCCTCTGCGAACCGCCGAAATCTGTACCATCCAAGCCACTGCGTTTCCGTGGCGCGGTTTCGAAGGATCTCTGAGAGACCCTGCTTGCGCGTCTCCTGTCGGCTGCCTCCCCACGCAGTGAAGCAGAGCCTGTACCTAGATGGCCAGTCCAGTGCCAGCTCCCTCAGGAAGGCGTGGACCCAGCTGCCGACATGCCCGTCGGCACCCAGGCCATCAGCCAGCATCGTTCCAGCCAGCGAGAGCCCGCTTTCTCGGCCGGTCAATGCTTCCAGGATGGGATCAAGCCTCGCGGGGTTCTTTCCCCCGATGAGAGCGGCCCATAGCCGGAGCGTCTCCCACCAGTTCGTGTCCGCGAGACGCGACTGGAACTCCTCGACCCGGGCCTCGGCCCCCTCGACGGTCGCGTTCAAATGGCAGGCAGTGAGAAATTCCTGAAAACTCAGATGGGTGAAAACGAGGGTACCGTCCGCGCGGTCCGTCAAGAGACCTGCCGGGCCAGCCAGCCAGCCCAGAAATCCGGACCGCTGAGCTTTCGACCAGTCACCGGAGAGCAACTCCGCCATCTCCTCCCAGGTCTGGACAATCGCGGCCCGCGACCTTTTCTTGTAGCCCTCCGCCTGCACGCCAAAGGCGAGCGCTGCGACCACGCGCAACCGCTCCTCGCTGTCCTCCGGCCGCCACTGCTCGCGCTGGAGAAGTGCCCCCTCCTCCTCTCTCTTCTGCGGGAGGGCCGTCAGGAGGTTCTCGATGCAGACCTCATAGAGGAGATGTCGCTTGTCCGGTAGCGGCCTGGAGCGGCTGATCAGGAGCATCATCGTGAGAAGGAGCGCCGTGCGGGCAAGGGCCTGCGGCTCGGGCGCGCGGGATAAGGCCAGCTGGAATCGCTCGACTTCTTTCGTCGCCGTGGCCTCGTCCTGGCCGTAGCAGCGGGTGAAAAAGCGGTGGGTAAGCTGGCCGATCTCGCCGTCCGAGAGCGGCTGGATGTCTAGAAGGTCGAACCCCTCACCGTGCGAAGGCCTCGCCTCGCCGTAAGGCCGGCTTGTGACGACCACCTGAAGGCGCGGGTAGTGCTTCATGAGGACCAGGAGCTTTTCCCGCAGTTCTTTCCCCAGGGGCCCCGTCTCGTCCCAGCCGTCGATGAGGAGAGCGGGCCGCGAACCCTCTTCGGCCGCCAGATGCTTCTTGAGTTCCCCTTCCAAACCACTCCCCAACAACCCGGCGATCCACTCCTGCAAGAAGGTCTCGAGCGACCGGGCTGCACCCTTGCACTGCGGGTCCTGCCATCGCCGTGCGAGGTCCCGCAGCACTAGCATCAAAGGAAACGCCTCGTCCATCTCGAGCAGCCGACGGAAAGTCCAGCGAATCCATGTGGTTTTTCCCGAGCCGGCAGCTCCACGAATGACGAGGGGGCGCTCGCGAGCGAGGAGGTCCGTCGGCGAAACCGGCCCTCCCCGATCGGTTTTCTTGAGATCGAAACCTTCCCCCAGCCGGAGCGGCAGATACATGTCATCCAGCTTCGCCTCGATGGAAGCACCTGCCCCGCCAGATTGGGCCACTCCGGCATGGGCGAGATCCCAGTGCGAGTAGGTGGCGCTTAGGCAGCGGCGGTAGGTGGCGAGAAAGGATTCTTCCGCACTCCCTCCGTCGCCCTGTTCAAGACCCTCGAAGATCTCGGCGGCAAGCGCCGTGAGCGCCTCGTCGATCTTGTTCCCCCTCAAGGACGCGAGAGGCTTTCCCCCTAGGGCGGCCTGGATCGAGGCCAGCCAGCCCACCTTCGGCCAGTTACAGGATCGCGCGATCACGGGAATGACCCGCATCCCCTCCTTCTCGCGGCGCTCCAGGAGGCGAGGCACCTCCTTCTGGCGAATGAACTTGGAGGTCAGGAACTCCGCCGAGACGAGGAGGACCGCCACACGGGCGCGGCTCATCGCCTTCTCGATCGCGGGGAGCCAGTCTGTACCGGTCTCGATCCGGCGGTCGTCCCAGGGAACGAGAAGACCCTCCTGCTCCAGGACACCCAGGTGCTTGACGAGCTTGTCCTTCCACCTCTTATCCTGGTGACTGTAGCTGATGAAGACGGTGGGCTTCGTCATGGGAAGCGGCTCTCCGGCTCGGTCGTCCTCCAGGACAGGATCTCTGGAGGATATCGGATTCTCTTGAGAGCCTGAAGTGGAGCCGGCGGAAGTTTGGCGGAAGCTAGCCCTGTCGGGCGAGCGGCGTCCTCTCAGGGTGACGGTACAGCGTGCCGTTGAACCGTGTCAACGAGACGTTGTACAGGTTCAACGAGACGTTCAACCAGTGCAGCGAGACGTTGTACAGGTTCAACGAGACACGGAAGCGTTGCAACGAGATGTTGTACAGGTTCAACGAGACGTTCAACCGGTACAACGAGACGTTGTACAGCTTCAATGGGACGTTGAAGCAGTGCAACGGTGCGTTGTACAGCTTCAATGGGACGTTGAAGCAGTGCAACGGTGCGTTGTACAGCTTCAACAAGACGCGGAAGCAGTGCAACGAGACGTTGCAGCGCTGCAACAAGGCGTTGTACAGGTTCGACGGGACGTTTACACGGTGCAACGAGGCGTTGTACAGGTTCAACGAGACGTTTAGACGGTACAACGAAGCGTTGTACAGGTTCGACGAGACGTTTAGACGGTGCAACGAGACGTTGTACAGGTTCAACGGGACGGGTTCACCGGCAGCAGGTCGCAGAGCTGCCGTCAGAGGAGAGAGTTTGCCGGCCATCGGCGCCAAGACGCCGGTCATCGGCGGCCTGCTCGTCAGTCATCGGCGCCATGACGCCGGTCATCGGCGATCTGCTCGTCAGTCATCCGCGCCATGACGCCGGTCACCGGCGACCTGCTCGTCAGCCATCGGCGCCATGACGCCGGTCATCGGCGGCCTGCTCGTCAGTCATCCGCGCCATGACGCCGGTCATCGGCGACCTGCTCGTCGGTCATCCGCGCCATGACGCCGGTCATCGGCGACCTGCTCGTCAGCCATCGGCGCCATGACGCCGGTCATCGGTGGCATGCCGCCAATCATCGGCGACTGCTTGTCAGGTATCGACGGTACGACGGGCGGGGACCGGCAGCAGGTCGCAGAGCTGGTACGGCCCGTCCGCGGAGAGCGGTCCAGGAGTGCAGGGGACCGGCGTGGAGAACCCGGGGCCGTCGGTCACGAAGGTGTGGAACTCGCCGTTCTCGCCGCAGGGGTCGATCCCCTCCGGCAGATCGCGCAGGAGGTCGAGGTCGAACGGCCGGCCGGCGAAGGAGGGGGCGAGGCGGGCGGCGTCCACGGCGACCAGGAGGGCCCGGAAGCCGCGCTCGACGAACTGCCGTGCCAGCTCGGCCGTCGGCTTCTCCCAGAGCGGGAAGAGCGGCTCCATCCCCAGGCCGGTCGCCGCCAGGCTCTGCTCGCGGAACTGGCGGATGTCCTCAAGAAAGAGATCGCCGAAGGCGACGTGGCGAATGCCTCGCTCTCGGTGGGGGGCCAAGGCCTCCGCCATCCGTTCCTGGTAGACCGCATTGCTCGCCCCGGGCGGCAGGGGGACGGCGGTGAGCGGCAGGCCCAGCGCCTCGACCTGCTGGAGGAGAAGATCGCGCCGTACGCCATGGACATGGATCCGGTCGCGCCCCTCGGTCATCGTGGTGAGAAGACCGACCGGGGCGAAGAGCGGCGAGCGGCGCAGCTCGTCCAGGGCAAGGGCGCTGTCCTTGCCGCCGCTCCAGGCGAGGAGAACGGGGGTGCGGGTGTCCATGGGCAGGTCTACCCCCGCCGCCGCAGCAACAGCAACCAAAGAAAGAACGGCCCACCCAAAAGCGCCGTGATCACCCCGACCGGCAACTCGGCCGGAGCCATCACCACCCGCGCTCCGGCGTCGCAGAGGGCCAGGAAGGCGCCGCCGCCCAGGAGGCAGGCGGGGGCCAGGGCCAAGTGGTCGTGCCCCGCCGCGCGGCGCAGCATGTGGGGGACCATGAGGCCCACGAAGCCGATCGGGCCGACCATGGCGACCATGGCGCCGATCATCGCCGAGGTGACGAGGAGGACCTCCAGGCGCAGCCGGCCGAGGTCGACGCCACGGCTGGCGGCCAGCTCCTCGCCGGTCAGGAGGAGGTTCAGGTCCCAGCGCCGCGCGAGGAGGAAGATGCTGCCGCCGAGCACCCAGGGGAGGAGCCAGAGCACCTCGCGGTAGCCGACGACCGAGAGGCCCCCCATCATCCAGCGCACCATGCGGAAGGTCTGGGTCGAGTCGGAGAGGTACTGGAGGAAGAGGATGAGGGCCGAGCAGGAGAGCGAAACGGCGATGCCGGCGAGGAGCAGGGTCCCGGTCTCCTCCCCCCGCCGCCGCGTCCCCAGGCCGACCACCAGGCCGGTCGCGGCGAGCGCTCCGGCAAAGGAGAGGAGGGAGAGGAGAGGGAGGCCCAGGAGATGCCGCGCTTCGCCGAGGCGCAGGGCGAGGACGGCGCCCAGGGCGGCGCCGCTCGCGATCCCCAGGGTGTAGGGCTCGGAGAGAGGGTTGCGGAACAGGGTCTGGAAGCCGAGCCCCGAGACCGCGAGGCCGCCGCCCGCCAGGAGGGCGAGGAGCACCCGCGGCAGCCGGAGCTGCCAGAAGATCGCCGCCGCCGTGGGATCGCCGGCGAGGAGCTCGCGGGCGAGGGTGGAGTGGCTGCCGAGGAACGGCGCGGTGCAGAGGACCGCGACCCAGAGCAGGGCGAGGAGGGCGAGAGCCGCCCGCGGGTGCGGCTTCGTCATGGCGCGAGCTGGAGCAGGGTCACCGGCCGCTCGCCGGCGCGGACGATCTCGAACTCGGTGTCGAAGAGCTCGGCCAGGACCTCCGGGCGGAGGATCTCGGCCGGCGTGCCCACCGCCAGGACCCGGCCACCGGCGAGGGCGAGCAGGCGGTCGCCTAAGAGCGAGGCGAGGTTCAGGTCGTGGGTGGCGGCCACCACCGTGCGGCCGGACTCCCTTTTGAGCTTCAAGAGGAGCGCCGCGGCGTCCCGCTGGTGGCGAGCGTCCAGGTGGGTGGTGGGTTCGTCGAGCACCAGCATCTCAGCCTCCTGCGCCAGGGCGGCGGCGATGTAGACCGCCTGGCGCTCGCCTCCGGACAGCTCGTCGAGCGGCCGCTCCCTTAGGTTCCCGATCCCCACCACGGAGAGCGCCGACTCGACCGCCGCGAAGTCCTCCGCCCGCGGCGCGAGCTGGAGGGCCTGGAGGTGAGGATAGCGCCCCAGGAGCACGACCTCGAAGACGCTGAGCGGCACCGAGGAGGGGCGGACCTGGGGAACGTAGGCGAGATGGCGCGCCCGCTCGCGCCGGGAGAGGCCGGAAAAGGGGCGGCCGCGGTAGCGGATCTCCCCCGCGGCCGGGGAGAGGAGGCCGGTCAGGAGGCGGAGCAGGGTGGTCTTCCCCGCCCCGTTGGGACCGACGACCATCAGGCACTCCCCGGCGTGGACGTCGAGGTCGAGCGGCCCGAGGAGGGTGCGCGGTCCGGCCCGCCAGGCCAGACCGCGGGCGGAGAGGAGAGCCGGAGCGCTGCTCTCGCTCACCCGCTCACTTCCTCTCCCGGGCCGCGGTGTCGAGCGCCGCCCCCATCTCCCGGTAGAGCCGCGGCAGCCGCGGCCCCGGGACCATCACGTAGTCCCCGGAGAGGACGTAGACCCGCGCCCGGCTCGCCGCCTGGAGCTGCGGCAGCCCCCACCAGTCGGTGGTGAGCTGGCGTACCGCCGCGGGCGCCGGCTGATCCTCCCGGATCTCCAGGATGACGTCCGGCGCGCGGGCGAGCACCTCCTCCAGCGCCACCTGTGGATAGTGTACCGGGGCGTCGGCGAAGACGTTCTCCGCCCCCAGCCGGGTGAGGAGCGCGTCGTAGAAGGTCCCCGGCCCCGCCACCAGGAGATCGGTCAACCGCCCCACCTGCCGCCCCACCGAGAGCACCACTTTCTGCGGCTTCGCAGGCTTTGAGGATGCCGCGCGGGGTACGAGGTCACGATGGAACTGCTCGGCGAGGCGCCGGCCGGTCTCCGGCACTCCGCAGCGGTCGGCGATCAGCGTGAAGCCGTGCTCCACGTCGTTCACGTCCTCGTTGCGGACGATGATCGACGCGATCCCCAGCTTGCCGAGCTTGTCCGCCAGGTCGCGCTCGCTGGGCAGGAGCACCACGAGGTCGGGGCGCAGGGCCACGATCCCTTCGAGGTTGGGGTTGAACAGCCCGCCCAGCTTCGGCCGGGTGCGCGCCTCGGGCGGAAACCGCGAGAAATCGCCCACCCCCACCACCCGCGGCCCGAGGCCCAAGGCGAAGACGGTCTCGGTCAGGCTGGGGGCGAGGGCGACGATCCGCTGGGGAGCCCGGGCCGCCGCGGGCGCCTGCCGGCAGCCCGCGGGACCCATCAAGGGGAGGGAGAGGAAAAGGAACGGGAGGAGCGCCCTCGCGGGCGCTCCGCACCGCCTCAAAAGTTGACCGCCACGCCGCCGATCACCGTCCGCCCCGGGGCCGGAAAGCCGAGCGCCTGGGCGTACGCGCGGTCGGCGACGTTTTCGACCCGCGCGTAGGGGGCCAGCCAGTCGAGCAGCTGGTAGCTCGCCGCCACGTCCCACCGCTGGTAGCCGGGGTTGGTGCGGTTGGCGAAGGTGACCGGGTCGACGTCCGGCCGGTCGCCCACGACCCGACCGGTGAGCGAGAAGGTCCAGCGCCGGGGGGTGAGCGCTAAGACCAGGTTGCTGCTCCGCTTCGGCCGGCGGAGCAGGGCGAGGCCGGTGGTCTCGTCCTTGGCGTCGAGCCAGGTGCTGTTCAAGCGCGCCGAGACGATGCCCCGCCGGTAGCCCACCTCCGCCTCGATCCCACGGCTCTTCGCCCGTCCGACGTTGACGTCCGTGAAGGTCGCGAAGTCGAACTCGATCAGGTTCTTCTGCCGGTTCTCGAAGCCGGTCACGGCGAAACGCCATCCCCCGCCCTGCCGTTCGAGGCCGACCTCGGTGCTCCGGCTGGTCTCGGGCTGGAGGTTCGGATTGCCGCTGCCGGGGAAGAAGAGCTCGCCGAGCGAGGGCGCGCGGAAGGCCTCGCCGTAGCTGGCCCGCAGGCGGAACCCCGCCCCCAGGTCGGCGACGCCCCCCAGCCGCAGGCTGGTCTGGCTGCCGTAGACGTTGTTGTCGTCGCGCCGCACGCCGACGTCGCCATGGAAGGAGCCGGCGTCGTACCCGGCCTCGCCGAACACCGCCCAGGTGCTCTGGTGGGCGCCTTTCAAGTTGCTGCCGAAGCTCGAGCTGTCGGTCACCTCCAGGCGCTCGCTCTCACCGCCGAAGGAGAGCCGGAGGTTGGGCAGGGCGTGCCAGGTGGCCACGGTCCGCCCCCGCAGGGCCTCCGAGGAGGTGTCCGCCGAGGTGAACCCGAACGGATCGCTCGGGGCGCGGTAGGCGTTGTCGAAGGCCACCCGGGAGAGCTGCGCGTCGAGCGCGAAGGTGCCGCGCTCCAGGCGGAAGGGGATCGCCACCTCGCGCTCCTGCCAGGCGATGCGCCGGTCGGGGGTCGGGGTGTCGCCGGAGAGCGGAATGCCGGTGTTCGAGTCGTTGGCGCGGCCGAGCACCCCCAGGCTCACTCCCGGGGCCAGGGTCCAGAGGGCGCGGGCGACGAGCTCCTGGCTGTCGAAGGAGTCGTTCTTGATCTCGCCGTCCCCCCGCCGCACGTGACCGGCGAGGTCGAGGCGGACGGCCCCCAGATCCCAGCCGCCCGTCAGGCCGGCCCGCTTGTAGTCGTGACTCCCGGCCTCCAGACGGACCCTGCCGCCGTTCTCCGGACCGGTCAGGACCTGGACCACGCCACCCATCGCGTTGCTGCCGTAGAGGGAGCTGGCCGGGCCGCGCACCACCTCGACCCGCGACACCCCGTCGGTGGGCAGGAACTGCCAGTTGGCCCCGCCGAAGTAGGGGTCGTTCAACTGCATCCCGTTCCACAGCAGGAGCGTCTGGACCGAGCTCGTGCCGCGGGTGAAGAGGGAGGTCTGCTGGCCGGGCGAGCCGGCCTGGACCACGGCGAGCCCGGGAACGGTGTCCAGGAGGTCCCCGAGGGTGGTGCTCTGGCGGGCCGTGATCTCCTGCCGGTCGATGACGGTGACCGAGGCGGGAGTGTCCTCGCGAGGCTCGGGAGCGAGGCTGGTCGACACGACGATCGACTCGCGGAACGCGGGGTCGGCGGCCGGCGGGGTGGCCGCGGGATCGGTTTGGGTGGGTGCGGCGGGTGCGGCTTGTGCGGTGGCGGCGACCGGAATCCCACCCCCGAGGATTCCGGAGGCGAGGGCCACCAGGAGGATCTGGCGCATCGTCTTCCCTTCTCAAGAAAGTGATACCCACCGGGGAGGTGGGCGAGGGAAGACGCGCGGTCGAGCCCTCCCCCGCGCCCCGCGGGAGGCATCGGACGGTGGGCAGGTCTCCTGGCTTTCGGATCTTCCTACTCCCGGTCCTTCCCACCTGGGCAACCGCACGTCCTGTGCGATCCGCCCGGGCAGTGGCTACTCCGGTTTCGTACCCGGTTACAGTGGCGGGGGCCGCGCCGGCGTCTCACCGGCTTCCCTTTTGAGACGGCCTCCAGGCGTGCCTGGGGGCAGTGTCACCACACCGTCGATGTTGTCAAAGAAACGCCGGCGCCCTCATGGCGCCGGCGCGGGGGATCTTACCTCTTTTGCGGGCTATTGGGGCGGCGCCGGGGTCGGCGTCGGCACCGGCACCGGCAGCGGGATGGCGAGCGGCTGCGAGCTGCCGCCGCCAGAGTTCGGATTGATGAAGTTCGACGGGATGCCCTGGGTGTTCTCGGTCTGCACGCCCTGCGTGATGCTGTAGGGCTGCTGCTGCTGCCCCTGGGCCAGCCCCTGGATCGCCTGGGTGAGGCGGTCCATGGCGGCGACGTTCTTGTCGGAGTTCGGGGTCGGCTGGTCGTTGGGGGCGACCCCTAAGGAGATGGTGTTGTTCCGGATGGTCACGCCGAAGCCGCGGGTGGCGTTCTCCGAGGAGACGCTGTCGATGTCGTCCTTGCGCACGCCGATCCAGTTCCCCACCTCGGTCATCAGCAGCACCATGTGCGGATCCCAGCTCGCGTCCTGCGGTTGGTACCGGGTGTCGACGACGGTGCCGGACTTGAGCTTGATGTGGTAGACGTCGGCGCCCACCGGCAGGGCGGCGAGGAGCACCAGGCCCAAAACAAGGAAGATCCCGAGGAGGACCCGGGGGAGCGAGCGGACCATACACACCTCCTGCGGAAAAGCCGCAAAGGAAGAATCCCGGCTATCTTAGCACAGACCGATGTGCAGCGAGCAGGGGGGCGAGCTGTCCCCGGAAAATGTCGGCTCCCCCGTAGGCGGGGTGGCGCAGGAGCGGCGCCTCGACCCCGAGGAGACCGAGGGCGGCCTGGGCGGTGCGGCCCACGGCGACCACCGGCGCCCCGGCCGCCACCGCGAGCAGCTTTTCGAGGACATGGAGGTTGGCGGTCCACAGGCGGCGCTCCGGGGTGCGGTTCGACAGCGGCCCCCGGCTGCCATAGGGGTGCCAGGGGAAGGCGTTCCAGAGGAGGACGCCGCGCGGATCGCCGCCCAGGGCGCCCCAGACGATGCTGCCGGACGGCTCCAGCCAGAGCCCGGGCCGGGTGCTGGTCGGCCGGAAGGGGGGACCCGCCCAGGGGAGCCGCCGCCCGTCCTCCCCCGCCAGCTGGCGCTCGCTGGTGAAGGCGATCCCCGAGAACCGGCCGCCGCGAAACCCCAGCGCCTCCCCCAGAAGCACCAGCCGCGGCTGCCCCACCCGCTCCAGGTAGGCCGCAAGGTTCTCCCGCCGCCGACGCGCCGCCCCCGGCCGGTCGAAAACCGGGTCGGCGTCGCGGTACGGGTTGACCACCCGCTCGGCCGCGCCACGGGGTCCAAGAAAGAGTGAGCGAACGAGGGGAGCGAAATCCGTCATGACGGGTAAAGGCCGCGCGCCGAAGCCAAACCTACCACCGCGGCCGGGAGATCCGACATGTTGAGATGCGAAACGAAGTCGCTGCCCCTCCTGCTCCTCCTTGCCCTCCTCCCCGTCCGGACTCCGGCGGCCGCCGCGGCGGCCGAGGCGATTCCTGTCCCTTCCCCCGTGGAGGCGCCTCGTATCCGCATCGTCCCCCACCTCGACCCGGCCGGCCGCGCCCGCCGGGCGGAAGAGAAGGCGACCCGCCGTGCCGCCCTCCGTCCGGCTTTGGACCTCTGGTGCCGCGCCTACATCCCCGCCGCCCGGCCGCTTCGCGCCTCTCTGGGCGAGGCCTGGGACAGCCTGGAGCGCGGCTGGGGACCGGCCTCGCGCAACCTCGGCTACCCGGTCCGCGAGGCCTTGCGTCCCCTCGCCGCCCTGCCGCCCCTCCCCGACCCGCGCCTCGATCGGCAGCTCCGCCAGGCGCTCCTCTATATAAAGGAAGGAGCCCAGGCGTGTACGAAGGGGATGCCGATGACCGCGCGGCTCCGGTGGGGCACGGGATTGCAGCAGCTCGCCGAGGTCGAGGCGAGCCTGGCCGCCGGCGCCGGCGAGTGCGCCTTCCCGGCCGCCGCCTCTTTCACGGTCGTCGTGGGGGAGGAGGTGGGAGATCCCTACGCCTCCGGTGGGGGGAGCGGGTCGGCGGCGGCGGCGGCCCCTCCCACGAAGAAAGGTGCGCCAGGGAGTCCTCAAGACTCCGGAACGGCGCGGACCCGGACCCCGCGCGGCTCCCAGAAGCACTCGCCGCGACAGGGCCGGCCGCCGCGCCGGTGACCTGGGGGTCATCTGCTCGGTGAGGTAGAGGTTCCCGCGGCAGCGCGCCCCCGCCCCATCGACCCATCCACCGAGTACCGGCCGCCGCCCAGGACCATCAGTACGAGGCACATCCCGATCACCAGGAGGTGGTATTCGAACCCCTCGCCGTACTGCTGACCGGTCCAGTTCATGAAGAAGCCGTTCTTCAGGTGGACGGTGAAGATCGCTCCCAGCATGACGCAGAGGATTCCCGACGCCGACAAGCGGGTGAGGAAGCCCAGGAGCAAGCCGAGCGCGCCGAAGAACTCGATCAGGATGACGAGAAAGACGAGCGCCGCCGGTAGTCCCAGGTGGGACATCCCGGCCACGGTGGCCCCGAAACCCTGGCCGCCGAACCAGCCGAGGAGCTTCTGGGCGCCGTGGGGGAAGAAGACGACCCCCAGGAAGAGCCGGAGGAGAGGGGAGCCGAGATTGGTGTCCGTCGGCATGAGCCGTTCGAGCATGGGGATCTCCTTCCTTGAGACGGTTCAGACCTCCTCGCGCACCGGCCCCGGCGGCGACCCCACCCGGATGCGGGCGTCCAGGGCCTTGGCGGTGCCGCGGTCGGCGGCGGCGAGGAAGGGGTTGATGTCGAGCTCCAAGAGGCGCGGGTGGCGCTGGGCGAGTTGGGAGAGGCGGAGGAGGATCTCGGCGAGGAAGGCGAGGTCGGCCCCGGCCTCGCCGCGCACGCCTTCCAGGAGCTTCACTCCGCGAATACCGTGGATCATCTCCGCCGCCTCGCGCGGCGCGAGCGGCGGCACCCCGAAGCGGACGTCCTGAAAGACCTCCACGTAGCGCCCGCCGAGGCCGAACATGAGGAGCGGGCCGAAGCGCGGGTCGGCCGCGATGCCGAAGATCACCTCGTGCCCGCCGGAAACCAGCTCCTGGACGAAGAAGCCCGCGACGGGGAAGCCGGCGGCGGTCACCGCCGTCTCCATCCGTTCCAGGGTGGCCGCCAGCTCCGCCTCGTCGCGCAGGTCGACCGCCACCGCACCCACGTCGCTCTTGTGGACGAGCCCCGGGGCAATCGCCTTGACCACCACCGGGAAACCCAGGGCGCGCGCCGCGGCCAGGGCCTCCTCGCGGCTCCCCGCCACCTGCCAGGCGGCGAAGGGAATGCCGTAGAGGTCGAGGACGCGGAAGGTGTCCTCGGGGGAAAGGTACCCCTCCCCGGCCCGGTCGAGAATGGCGGCCACCGCCGCGTCGTCGACGGCGAAATCCGGGGCCGGAGCGTCGGCCGGGGTGCGGCGCCAGGCGGCGTAGCGGGAGAGCATGGCGAGAGCGCGGGCGGCCGACTCCGGGAAGCGGTAGACCGGGGGCAGGTCGCGGCGCTCTTTGGTCGACTCGTAGAACTCCTCGGTCGCCATCATCACCGCGAGCACCGGTTTCGTCCGTTCGTGGGCCACCCGTCCGGACTCTTCGAGCACGTCGATGGGGCTGGCGAGAAAGGGGGTGACGTTGATCACCAGGGCCATGTCCACGCCCGGATCGTCGAGGACGACCGCGAGGGTGCGGGCGTAGTCGGGCGCCCGGGCCGAGGCGATCATGTCGACCGGGTTGCCGACGCTCGCCTCCGGCGGCAGGGCGGCGCGCAGGGTGGCGCGGGTCGTCTCCGACAGCTCGGCGATCTTCAATCCCAGGTTGACGCAGGCGTCGGTCGCCATGATCGCCGGGCCGCCGGCATTGGTGACGATCCCCACCCGGTTGCCCTCGGGCAGGGGCGAGCGGGCGAGGGCGCGGGCGATGTCGAACAGCTCCTCGATGGTGTTGGCGCGCAGCACCCCGCACTGCTCCAGGAAGGCCGAAACCGTGATGTCGGCGCCGGCGATCGCCCCGGTGTGGCTGGAGGCGGCGCGCGCCCCCTCCTGGGTGCGGCCCGATTTGACGATGAGGATCGGCTTCTTGCGTGTCACCCGCTTGGCGATCTCGGTGAAGCGCCGCGGGTTGCCGAACGACTCCAGGTACATGGCGATCACTTGGGTGTCGGGGTCGTCCTCCCAGTGCTCCAGGAGGTCGTTGCCGGAAACGTCCGCCTTGTTGCCCATGGAGACGAACTGGGTGAGGCCAACCCCCAGGTCGCGGGCGACGTTGAGGATCGCGACCCCCAGGGCCCCCGACTGGCTGACGAAGCCGAGCGGGCCGGGCTGGGCAGGCACGGGGGCGAAGGTGGCGTTCAGGCTCACCGCAGCCGCGGTGTTGATCACCCCCATGCAGTTGGGGCCGATCATCCGCACCCCGGCGGCGCGCACCGCCTCGCGGAGGAGGGCCTCGCGCGCCGCCCCCTCGGGACCGGTCTCGGCAAACCCGGCGGTGATGACGACGAGCCCCCGCACCCCCTTCGCGATACAGGCCTCGACCGCCTCCTGCACCAGCCGCCGGTGGACCAGGATCACGGCAAGGTCGACCGGATCAGGGATGGCGGCGACCGTGGGGTAGCACTTGAGCGAGTGGATCACCTGGGCGTTCGGGTTCACCGGGTAGAGAGCGCCGTTGAACTCTGAGAGGACCAGATTGTGGAGCAGGGCAAAGCCGATCGAATCGCGCCGCCGCGAGGCGCCAATCAGGGCGACCGAGCGCGGCTCGAAGATCGCATCGAGCGGACGGGGGGCCGGCGCGGGTGGCGACGCAGGGATCGTCGGGGTCATCGGGGTACCTCCGGCGCCAGCACCCGCAGCTTTTCCGGGGCGAGGCGGATGGTCAGGGGGAGCGCTTCGCGGCAGAGGTCGCCGTCGACCTGGGCGGCGAGGTCGGGGGGGGCTTCGAGGATCACCTCCTGGGCGGAGAGGATCGTGACGTCCTGCCGGCGGAGGTGGCGGGCGCCGCGGAAGAGGTCGAGCGCGAAGCCCAGGGTGGCGGCGCGGCCGCCGCGGAAGAGGAGGAGCTCCAGGCGGCCGTCGTCGGGCCGCGCCTCCGGCACCAGCCGGTAGGGGCCGGCATAGAGGGGGATGTTGGCGACCGCGACGAAGGTGGCGGCGTGGGATCGGCCGTCGGCCCGGAGGGTGAGGCTCGGATACGGGTAACGCCACCACTCGGCGAGCCCCTGCCAGAGGATGCCGGCCTGGCCGAAGCGCCGCTTCAGGTCGCCGTCGAGGATCGAGAGGACCCGCGCGTCGAGCCCCGCCGAGACCATCATAAGGAAGGGGCTCCCGCCGGCGAGACCGACGTCGAGCGAGCGCACCGGCAGGTTGGCCATGCCGGCGATATTGGCGATACCGGCGGCGGCCGCCACCGGCTCACCGGGCAGGCCCAAGGCGCGGGCGAGAAGGTTGACCGTGCCGCCGGGGAGGATCCCCAGCGCCACCTCCGAGCCGAGGAGCCCCGCCGCCACTTCGCGGACCGTGCCATCGCCGCCGAAGGCGAGGACCGCCTCGGTCCATCCTGCCGCGGCGATCTCCCGGGCGAGCCGGGTGGCGTCGCCCGGTCCCGCCGTGGGGACCGCCTCGACCTCGAAGCCGCCGCGCCGGAGCTCGGCGAGGATCGCGTCCAAGAGCCTGGCGTGCTGCCGCTGCCCCGCCTTCGGGTTGTCGATCAGAGCGAGGCGGCGCACGGCGCTTAGAAGAGGGAGCCGGTGCCGGGCCGCGGCGGGTAGCCCAGGTGCTCGTAGGCGCGGCGGGTGGCGACCCGGCCGCGCGGGGTGCGCTGGAGGAAGCCTTCCTGGATGAGGTAGGGCTCGTAGAAATCCTCCAGGGTGCCGCGGTCCTCGCCCACCGCCGCGGCCAGGGCGCGGATGCCGGCCGGTCCGCCGTCGTAGTGCTCGATCAGGGTGTTCAAGATCTTGCGGTCGAGGTCGTCGAAGCCGTACTCGTCGACCTCCAGGAGGCCCAAGGCGCGCTGGGCGCCGGCGAGGTCGATCCCCGCCGCCCCCTCGACCTGGGCGAAATCGCGCACCCGCCGGAGCAGCCGGTTGGCGACGCGCGGGGTGCCGCGGCTCCGCCGGGCGATCTCCGCCGCCCCCGCCGGGTCGATGGGGATGGCGAGCAGGTGCGCCGAGCGCTGGATGATGCGGGCGAGCTCCTCCGGGCGGTAGAAGTCGAGCCGGTGGACGATGCCGAAGCGGGCGCGCAGCGGCGAGCTGATGAGGCCGGCCCGGGTGGTCGCCCCGACCAGGGTGAAGGGCTGCAGCTCGATCTTGACCGTGCGCGCCGCCGGTCCCTGGCCGATCACCAGGTCGATCCGGTAGTCCTCCAGGGCGGGATAGAGGATCTCCTCAACCGTCGGCCCCAGGCGGTGGATCTCGTCGATGAACAGCACCTCCCCGCGATCGAGGTTGGTGAGGATCGCCGCCAGGTCGCCCGCCCGCTCGAGCACCGGCCCCGAGGTGACCCGCAGGGGAGCGTTCATCTCGTTGGCGATGATGTGGGCGAGGGTCGTCTTGCCGAGACCCGGAGGGCCGAAGAGGAGGACGTGGTCGAGGCTCTCCCGCCGTTCGCGGGCGGCGCGGATGAAGACCCGGAGGTTGTCCAAGAGGCGGGTCTGGCCCACGTACTCGTCGAGCCGCCGGGGACGCAGCGAGGCCTCGACCCCCAGGTCGTCGGGATCGGGCGCCCCGGAAAGCAGATGCTCCTCGTGGACCATGGGGGCATTCTAGCTGGTTCCGGGGTCCAACCCATTGACCCCGGGACGGATACGAGATAGCCTTCCACCAATATACGTAACTCCTGATCCAACTCCTGGGTCGTGGCGCTGCACCCGGGCGGCGTCTTGAGCTGGCGTTTTCCGGGCGGAGGAAGTACCGATGCACCGTGTCCGTGCTGCGGTCGTTCTGCTCGTCACGGTTGTCCTCTTCGCCGGGGCCGGCCAGGCGCAGACCATCCTGACCACCCAGAATCCGACGTTCGCCTTCTCGACACCGGGGTTGAAGCAGGTTGCGCTCAAAGTCTGTAACAACCAGGGCTGCTCGACGGTCCTGCAGACCGTGACCGTGCTCGACCCCGCCCCGGTCATCACCCAGGCCCTGGTCGGCGCGACGACGGTCGAGGCGGGCCAGCTGGTCAAGCTCACCGGCGCCGGCCACGGCCAGCCGCCGCTCAGCTACACCTGGAAAGTCACCAGCGTGTCCCTCCCGGAGGTCGACATGGTGGGGGCAGGGACCTGGTGGAACACGGCCGGGGTTCCCCCGGGCATCTATACCATCCGCCTGCACCTCCAGAACTCGGTGGCCGGCGTCGACTCCGTTCCAGCCACGGTCGTGGTGGTGCCCCAGACCGGGAAGGGCTTCTACACCATCACCCCCTGCCGGCTCCTCGACACCCGGCAGAGCAGCGCGCTGCTCTCCGGGTCGCAACTCGTCTTCCCGGCCGCCGGCATCACCGCTTTTGCCTGCGGCATCCCGGCGGGGGCCTCGGCGGTCTCGGCCAACGTCACCGTGGTGAGCCCCACCGCCGCCGGCTTCATCGCCCTCTATCCCGGCAACTACCCCAACCCGCCGGTGAGCACGATCAACTTCAGCGCCAACCAGACCCGCTCCAACAACACCATCCTGCCCCTCGCCTCGGACGGCAGCGGCACCCTGGCGGCCCAGCCATTCGTGCTCGCCAACGGGAACGTGCAGGTGATCGTGGACGTCAACGGGTACTACATGTAGAGGGGGGAGCGCCCGGCGGCTTCATCACCGCCATACAATGCGGATCTACTTGGATAATTGCTGCTTCAATCGTCCCTTCGATAGCCAGGCCCAGGTGCGAGTTCGGCTTGAGACGGAGGCGAAGCTTCGCATTCAGGAACGCGTCGTCGCCGGAGAGGTCGAGTTGGCATGGTCGTATATCTTGGACTATGAGAACGCGGCGAATCCTTTTGAAGAAAGGCGTGCTGCAGTCCGTTTGTGGCGAGCGCGGTCCGTTGTCGATGTCATCGAGACACCAGGGATTCTGGATAGGGCGAAGTCACTGATCAGACTCGGGGTTCACAGCAAAGACGCCCTTCATGTTGCCTCCGCGGTCGAAGCCGGGTGCGAATATTTCGTGACGACGGACGATGGGTTGCTCAAGAAGCTGTCGGAGTATACTGAGGTCTCGGTGGTAGATCCTACCGCCTTTGTGAGGGCTACCGAGCCATGATCACCGACGAAGAGCTCAAGGTTCAGGGTGTACGCGCTCTTGTCGCCGCCCTCGGGGACGTCCAGGCAGAGAGGTTCGTGAGCCTGCTCACACGGGCCCCCTTCGACTACACGAAATGGCAGGCCAGCCTCTGGCCCGATGTCGGAGTCGAGCCGTTGAGCCGTGATGCGATGAAGCTGCGCAACAACGAGCCCCGGTAGGGGCGACGCTCTGCCTTCCTTGGGTGGTCCTCTCCTTCCGACCGGGGCCGCTGTCGCCGCTCAAGCTCGTACCAGGTGGAGAGCAGACGCCCCCGCCTTGACGCTCTCTCCGAGAACACGTATCGTATACGTATGCAGAAGAAGCTCACCATCACCGTCGACGAGCAGGTCTACGCCGGTCTGCACGAGGTCGTCGGCCGACACAAGATCAGCCGCTTCATCGAGGCCCTCGTTCGACCGCACGTCCTTCACCAGGACCTGATGGCCGCCTACGGGGAAATGGCCGCCGACGAAGCCCGCGAAGCAGAAGCTCACGAGTGGGCCGAGGCCACGATCGCGGACGTCGCCGATGAAACGCGGTGACGTCTGGTGGGTCGACTTCGAGCCGGCGGTGGGGGGTGAGATCAAGAAGAAGCGCCCGGCCGTCATCGTCAGCAACGACGCGTCGAACCAGTTCCTTAACCGGGTGCAGGTGGTGCCGCTCACTTCGAACGTCGAACGCCTCTATCCCAGCGAGGCTTACGTGTCTGTACGCGGTCAGCAGCGAAAGGCCATGGCGGATCAGCTCACCACCGTGAGCAAGACGCGACTCTCGACCCGGCTCGGCGAGCTCTCCCACGCCGATCTCGAAGGAGTGGAACGAGCCATCCTCGTTCAACTCGGGCTCACTCCGTAGCCGCGCTTTTCGGGGAGCTACGCCCGCGACAGCCGGTTCAGGCTGGCGCGGAGGAGGTCATGAAAGGCGGCGTCGGGGCGCTCGCGGCGGGCGGGGCGGCGATGAGGAGGAGGGTCCGCATCGGACGATTATGGCGCGTAGTTGGAGTGTTGGAACCAAGGACGCAAGAATGACCTGCACATGACCCACACGCTGCTCCCGACGATGATCGAGCTCGGTCCCAACTTCTGGGCTGCGAGATTCGAGCTCATGAAGCGCGTCAATGCGTTCGGAGTGGTGCGGCGCGCACGGCGCGAGGGTCTGCTGGGGCCGGGTGGGATGGTCATCGAGACAACGAGCGGATCGATGGGCATCGGGCTCGCGGAGGTCTGCAAGGAGGACGGGTATCGGTGCATCCTCGTTACCGACGAGATGGCGCTCGACGATTACGTCCGACAGAGGCTCCGCGATCTCGATGCCGAAGTCCATGTCGTTCCGAATGACGCGAATCCGGGCGCCACTCAAGCCAACCGGCTGCAGCGACTGGACGAGCTCCGCAGGAAATACCCCCATGCCTACTGGACGAATCAATACGACAATCCCTGGAACAGCGAGAGCTACAGCGTCGTGGCCGACGAGATCCTGGCCCGATTGGAAGGCGTTGATGTGGTCGTCTGCAGCGTTGGGAGTGGCGGCTCGAGCTGCGGGATTGCGCAGGGACTCCGTAGGAGCGGCTGTGATCCCAGCCTCATCGCTGTCGATCTGCGCGGAAGCGTGATCTTTGGTCTCCCTTCGGGAATACGCCGGATCCGCGGCATGGGAAACGGAATTGAGCCAGGCAACGTCGACCATGCCGCCTATGACGAGGTTCATTGGCTCTCAGACTCGGCGGTGATCGCCGCAACACAAAGGCTGGCGTCGACGCACCGCGGCGTCGATGCCGGGCCAACGTCCGGCGCGGCCTTTCTGGTCGCCGAATGGAAGCACCGGCGCGAGCCGTCGAAAGTGGTTTGCGCGGTCTTCCCCGATTCGGCCGAACGATATCGGAAACCGTTCGGCGATCCCGAATGGGTCATCGGTCAGGGCCTTCACCTCGATCGGACGCCGAGCGAGCCGATCGAAACAGAAGAGGTGCCTCAAACGACTCCCGACGCCGACTGGACCATGCTCCGCTGGAAGAGACGGTCGTATCAAGACGTCACCGGCAGGCCCTGGCGCGCAAGCGCTCCGGACACGGGGAGGATGGCATGACAGACGCTATCGATTGCGCGACGCTCTATGCGCGACATGTCCTTCCGTGTTATCCGCGCGCCGGCCTGACGATCGTCCGCGGAAAGGGATCGCACGTATGGGACGACGGCGGGAAGTCTTATCTCGACTTTGCACCGGGGCTCGGCGTCTGCGGCCTGGGGCACAGTCACCCGCGCGTCGTCGAGGCCATCTGCAGGCAGGCTGCATCCCTGATCCATGTCCAGAATCGATTCTTCACCCCACAACAGGCGCGGTTGGCGGCAGCGCTGACGCGGAAACTCGACGATCGGTTCGACGCGCGGGCCTTTTTCTGCAACTCCGGAAGCGAGGCCGTCGAGACGGCCATCAAGTTGGCGAAGCGAGCACGCCCGGGCCGGTCGAAATTCGTGGCCATGGAGAGGAGCTTTCACGGCCGCACGTTGGGAGCGGTGTCGGCCACGGGCCAGATCAGGCATCGTGACGGCTTCGATCCGCTCGTTCCCGGATTCTCACACGTTCCGCTCAACGATACGGATGCGTTGTTCCATGCGGTTGACGACGGCACGGCGGCCGTGATCATCGAGCCGGTGCAAGGCGAGGGTGGCGTCTACGTCTGCCGGGCCAGCTACCTGCGCGACGCCAGGCAAGTGTGCGACGAGCACAACGCATTGCTCGTTTATGACGAAGTTCAAAGCGGAATGGGCCGCACCGGCGACTACTTCGCGTTTCAGACGCTAGAGGCTCCACCCCCGGACGCCGTCTGCCTGGCGAAGAATCTGGCCGGAGGATTCCCGATCGGCGCACTCCTGGTTCGCGGAGGAGATCTGTGCGCGGCCCTGCCGCCGGGAACGCATGGGAGCACGTACGGTGGCAACGCGCTCGCATGTGCTGCCGCGCTCGCCGTCATCGAGACAATCGACTCGGAAGGCATTCTGCTGAGCGTCCGGCGGATTGCCGAGCACCTCGCCGCCTCCCTCGCAGAGATCGCCGCGCAGTACGCCGACCGCGTCGTCGAAGTTCGTCAGCTCGGGATGATCGCCGCGATTGAAGTCGCGGTCGACGCCAACGAATTGACCGCGACCTGCCAGAAGCGTGGCCTGCTCGTCAACGCCCCGCAACGAAGCATCGTGCGACTGCTCCCGGCGCTCACCATCAGTGCCGCGGAACTCGTCGACGGGCTGGCCATCTTGAAAGACGCGCTTGCAGACGCCCCTGTCATGAGGTGACGGATGCGTCACGCCTACAACGTGTTCGTTTCCTTCCGTTCCAAGGACAGAGATTGGGTCACAAACACCCTTCGGCCGTTCTTGAATCAGTGGAAACTGACCCATTACGTCATGGATCAGCGCGAAGATCAGTTTCTGCTCTCACTCGAGATCCGGACCGCGTTTGCGAGGTCGCGTTGGGTCCTGGCTGTCTCCACGCGCGACTATGACAAGAGCGTCTTCACGTTTTTCGAGTCGCGAACGGCGCAGGAAGACGGTGTGCTCGTCGTCATCGATCTGGGTGGCGAGATCGATCGTCATGAACTGCCACCCGGGTCCATCTTCGGCATGGCGAACGATGAGCTGGCGAAACGCCTGAAGCGGCTCCCGAAAGACGTGGCTCGGCGGTCGCAGCGGGCATTGCGACTCTCTAAACAGTATGAGACGGCGAAGAAGCGCTTTCGCGGGCACTGGGACCTTTACAAGAAGGAGATCGCCGCCGGAAACCTCGAAGCCGCTTTTCTCCGGCTTCGACGATCGTTGTTCATCCCCCTGCACTATCGCTATGCGGACTACATGGCAAATGCCGATCTCCTGGGCGCTTATGCCAAGGCCAGTGCAGGGGTCGCATCGTTGATCGGGGGACGGTCTCCGCGCCTCCTGACTGGGAGCGCGTTGTTCGGGACGGGTGCCGGTACTTCGGAGCGTCCTGACGCATGGATTCAGACGGCGCGCGGGGTCACCTATCGGGCCAGCTGGGATATCGGCCAGGCGGCGGAGTGCTTCGAGACAGCTCGGCAGATCTACAAGTCGGCAGGCGACACTGCCGGCGTCGTGCTGAGCCTCATCAACCTCGCGGACGTGGCGTGGGAGTCCGGCATGACCAAGGACGCTTGCGCCAAGCTGCGACGGGCCCTCGAATTGCTCCGGCGCCGGCCGAACCACGAGCTGCGCGCGATCGTGCATCAAGATCTGCTTCTCCGCATGACCTATGCCGGCGACTTCGAAGGCGCCGCACGGAACAGGCATGCGGCTCTGCATTACGGTGGTCTGAACAGGAAGCGGCGGTCGATCATCCGCGCGAATTGCGCCCGTCAGAGTCTTCTACTGTGCCGCAACGACCGCGCCGGGCGCGGGGGCGTCGCCAAGTTCGTTTCCTCTCAATTCGCAGCAGACGCGCGCAAGAGCGCCGAGCTTTGCGCCGAGCTCGCTGGACGCGGACAGGTTCAGCGCAACAGGGTCCGCGCCTCATGGCTCCTCGGTGCGGCCAGCCTCGCTCTTGGGCGACATGATGTCGCTCGATCCGAGCTCAAGGCGGCACTCGAGAGATGTCGCCGTATCGCCATCGTGGAATTCGAAGCGGACATCCTGTTGTCGCTGGCGCGTTGCGAGCTCGAAACATACAATCTGGCGCTGGCGGACGAGTACGCGAGGGGCGCACACCGGCTGGCAGCAAAAACACAACGCAAGCTGCAGGAGTGCGACGCGAATGTGCTTCTGCTCGCAATTGCCGCCAAGAAGGACGACAAGCAATCCATCGCAGAGTCGTCGCGTGCCGCACGGGAGCTATTGGACCGGATCGAGCCCGGTGGTAAGGGTCACGTCATCGCTCGACGCGAGGTCGCTGCGCTCGTATTGTCCCGGCCATGAATCTTCATTATAGCTTCTCGGCGACCTACGCCCGCGACAGCCGGTTCAAGCTGGCGCGCAGGAGGTCGTGGAAGGCGGCGTCGGGGCGCTCGCGGCGGGCTTCGGCCACGGCGCGCTCGGCCTGGGCGGCCTTGTAGCCGAGGTTGACCAGGGCGGAGACCACGTCGTCGTCGGCCGGAACGGCCTTCTCCGGCAGCTCGGCCGCCAGCTCGCGCATCTTCTCTCGCAGCTCCAGGACCATCCGCTCGGCCGTCTTCTTGCCCACCCCGGGGATGCTCGACAGGCGCCCGAGGTCGCCGGCCGCGAGCGCCGCCAGCAGATCCTCGGGGGCCATGCCGGAGAGGATCACCCGGGCCAGGCGCGGGCCGATCCCGGTCACCCCGATCAGCCGCTCGAAGAGGAGCTTCTCGCGCTCGGTCCAGAAGCCGAAGAGGGAGATGTCGTCCTCCCGCACCTGGGTGTGGATGTGGAGGGCGACCGGCCCGCTGCCGCCGCGGCGCTCGAGCTCATACCAGGTGGAGAGCGGGATGTGGACGACGTACCCCACCCCGTGGACGTCGAGCAGCAGACGGTCCGGGCCGCTCTTCAGGACCTGGCCTTGGAGGTAGCCGATCATCTCTACGTCGTCTGCGGCGCTTCGATCCCGTAGGCCTCCAGGAACTGCCGGTTGAAGTTGACCCCCAGGTCGCGCTTGCGCTTCTCGATCACCGCCCCCAGGACCCGCTCGAAACGCTCGTTCGCCAGCTGGTCCTTGAGCTGCTCCTTCTTGCCGGCGAGCTCCTTGGGGTCGCCGCTCTTCTTGTCGGAGACCTGGAACAGCACCGCCCCCTGACCGGCGGCGAACGGTCCGCCGACCTGGCCGGCGGGGAGCGCCAGGGCCGCCTGGGCGAGCTGCGGCGAGAAGCCGAGCCCGGGGATGTAACCGTTGCCGCCGAACTCCTGGGTCTCCTTGATCGAGAGCCCCAGCTCGGCGGCCACCTGGTCCAGGGTCTTGCCCTTGGCGATCTCTCCCTTGGCGTCGTTCAGCTTGTCGAGCGCCAGCTGCTGCTGCTTCTGGTTGGCGACGGCCAGGCGCACCTTGGGCTCGACCTCGGCCAGCTCCGGCGTCCGCGGCGCCTGGATGTTGGTGAGATAGAGGATCGCCCAGCCGCGGCCGACCTTGATCGGCTGCGACAGCGCGCCCTTGGCGAGGGCGAAAGCCGCCTGGTTGAAGCCCGGAATGCGCCCGATCCCGGGCACCGGGTCGGTCTGGCCGAACTTGCCGGTCAGGGCGTAGGTGGTCGTGGGATCGCTCTTCGCGAGCGCCTCCAGGGCCTCCGGCCCCTTCGGCTTCTCCTGGGCGAGCCGGGCGGCGAGATCCTTGCCCTTGGCCTCGGCCATCCCCTGGGTGCGTTCCATGGCCAGACGGGTGCCGATCTGCTGCTTGACCAGATCGAACGGCTGCTGGCCGCCCGGAGTCTTGTCGAGGACCTCGATCAGGTGGAAGCCGAAGCTCGAACGCACGGGGCCGACCCGCTGGTGCGGCGTCGCCCCGAAGGCGGCGTCCTCGAACTCCTTGACCATGGCGTTGCGGCCGAAGGTGCCGAGGTCGCCGCCCTTGTCCTTCGAGCCCGTATCTTCCGACAGCTCCTTGGCGACCTTGGCGAAGTCCTCGCCCTTGTCCAGCCGCCGCTTGGCGTCCTCGATCTTCTGCTTGGCCTGGGCCTCGGGATGCTGATCGTCGACCTTGGCCAGGATGTGGCGGGCGTGCGCCTGCTCCGGCTGGCTGTATTCCTTCACGTGGGCGGCGTAGTAGTCCTTCAGAGCCTTGTCGTCGACCTGGACCTGGGGGAGGAGCTTGGCGCTCTCCACCAGGAGGTAGGCGGCCTCGCGCTGCTCGGGCAGCTTGTACTCCGCCTTGTGGGCCTCGTAGTAGGCGGCGAGCTGGTCCTTGGGGAGGTCCTGGCCCTGGAGGAAGCGGTCCTTGGGCAGCTCGACGTAGCGCACCTTGGCCTTCTCGACCTGGTCCCGGTAGGCCTTCTCGATCTCCTCGTCGGAGATGTAGACGCCGGCCTTCAGGGTCTGGAACAGCTTGGCGAGCATCAGGTCCTCGCGCATCTGCTGCTCGAAGGCGTCGGCCGTCATGTGCTGCTCCTGCAGGAACTGGCGGTAGACCGCCTCGCCCACGAAGCGGCCCTTGTCGTCCTGGAAGAGGGGGGCGGTGAGGATGCGGTCGCGGACCTCCTCGTCGCTCGCCTTCAAGCCCAGGTGCGCGGCCTCGGCGAGCAGGATGCGCCGGTTGACGGCGTCGCCCAGGGCTTTCAGGGGGAGCTGGAGCTGCTTGGCCACCTCGGGGGTGAACTGCTCGCCGTAGGCCTGCTGGTACTGCCGCTCGAGCGCCTTGTAGGTGCGGTCGAACTCCTCGCGGGTGACCGCGTCGTGGCCGACCGTCGCCACGTCGCGGGTCGAGCCCCCGGTGAGCCGGGTGCTGTCGAAGCTGACGAAGATGGCCCCCACGAAGAGGGCGATGATCAGCCAGAGGATCCAGCTGAGATACTTGATGTTGTCGCGTAAGACCTTGAGCATGAAACCGACTCCTTTCAACCCCGCGGGACGTAGTACTCTAGCAGCCCGGTAGGCGATGCGACAACCGTGATAATATTCGTTTCCCTACATGAAAGGGATTTCAAGTGCCCCCCCTGAAGGCCGGCAGCCCGAGAAAGGATTGGTACAGCATCTCGGTGGACACCCTCAAAGGGTGGATCTTCCTGCTGCTCATCCTCGCCGCCCTGGGGCTGGGCTATGAGGCCTACCGGATCTGGGACAGGAAGGCGGTCGAACGCCAGGCGATGCAGGTGATCAACCAGGCCCAGGTCCTCCTGGACGAGTTCAAGAGCGAGCCGGGGGTGGCGGCGAAGAGCGAATGGGGGGCCGCCCGCCAGAGCCTCGAGGAGGCGCGCGCCGACGACGCCCGGGGCGCCTTCCGCGAAGCTCTCCAGGGCGCCGAGCGCAGCCTGAACCTCCTCCTCGCCATCCGCGACTCGCTGCGCCCGGGGGCCTCCGGCGAGGCCCACTTCGTCTCCATCCAGGGGGAGGTCGAGTACCGGCGCGCCAACGGCGAGGAGTGGGAGGAGGCGAGGAGCCGCGTCCCCCTGCACGTCGGCGACTACGTGCGCACGGCGGGCAGCGGCTCGGCCGAGATCATGTTCTCCGACGGCAACCTGTTCACCGTCCGCCCCAACACCCAGTTCATCGTCGCCCCCTCCCGCACCGCCGACGGGGGCGGCACCGAGCAGTCGATCTCGATGGACTACGGCTGGGTCGACCTGAATACCGCCAACAAGGCGAGCAAGGTGAAGACCCCCGACGCCGAGGCGCGGGTCCAGCAGGACTCGGAGGCCTTCGTCACTTTCGACCGCAACTCCAAGAAGGCCCGCTACGGCTCCTTCCGCGGCGAGCTCGACCTGGAGTCGAAGGGCGGCCTGAAACGCACGGTCAAGGCGCTGCAGCAGGTCATCCAGACCGGCGACCTGCTCTCCGAGCCGCAGCCCCTCCCCGGGAGACCCGACCCGGTCGAGCCGGCCGACAACCTGGAGGTCGACCCCGCCAGGACCCAGCGCCTGGTCCTCGCCTGGCAGCCGGTCGCCGGCGCCGTCCACTATGCGCTCCAGGTCTCGCGCAACCACCTCTTCGTCGACAACGTCATCAACGACGAGAACCGGGCGAAGACCCGGGCCACCCTGGGCCTGCGCGGCGAGGGGACCTTCCAGTGGCGGGTGGCCGCCTACGGCAAGGACGGCTTGCAGGGGCCGTGGAGCCCGCCGCGGCGGTTCCGGGTGGCGTCGTTCAAGACCGGCGCCGGGGAAGGCGACAAGACGCCGCCCCCGCTTGACCTGGAAGACGTCAAATCCTACGGTAGTATCGTCATCGTCGGCGGCAAGACCGAGCCGGGCGCCGTCGTGGAGGTCAATGGGGAGCAGGTGAAGGTCAACCCGGACGGCAGCTTCACGAAGACCGTCCAGTTGGCCCGGGAAGGGTTGAGCCTCATTGAGATCCGGGCTCGCGACGGCTGGGGCAACGCGACCGCGCGCAAGCTCCGGGTCTTCGTCGCCAACCCCTGACGACAGGATGATTCCTACGAACACGACTCTCGACTCCCGCCGCACCACCGGCCGAAAGGATTAGGAAAGCTCGAATGCCCGTTGCGTCCCTGCTCCGTTACTTCTCGAAGGACCTGGCGATCGACCTGGGCACCGCCAATACCCTGGTCTTCGCCAAAGGTCAGGGGATCGTGGTGCGCGAGCCCTCGGTCGTCGTCATCAACAAGCTGACCAACCGCATCGAAGCGGTGGGGATCGAGGCCAAGGAGATGCTCGGCCGCACCCCCGGCAACATCGAGTCGATCCGGCCGATGAAGGACGGCGTCATCGCCGACTTCGAGGTCACCGAGCGCATGCTCGAGTACTTCATCAAAAAGGCGCATGGGCGCAAGATGTACGTCCACCCCCGCATCGTCATCGGGGTGCCCTCCGAGATCACCCAGGTGGAGAAGCGGGCGGTCAAGGACTCGGCGATGCGGGCCGGGGCCTCGGAGGTCTTCCTCGTCGAACAGGCGATGATGGCGGCCATTGGGGCGGGCCTGCCGATCACCGAGCCCTCGGGCAACATGATCGTCGACATCGGCGGCGGCACCACCGACGTCGCCGTCATCTCGCTCGCCGGCACGGTCTACAGCCGCTCGGTGCGCATCGCCGGCAACGAGATGGACGTCGGCATCATCCAGTACCTGAAGCGCAAGTACAACCTGCTGATCGGCGAGCGCACGGCGGAGCAGATCAAGATCCAGCTCGGCTCGGCCTACCCCCTGAAGGAAGAGATCAAGATGGACATCAAGGGGCGCGACCTGGTCGAAGGGGTGCCCAAGACCCTGACCATCTCCGACGAGGAGATCCGCGAGGCCCTGGCCGAGCCGGTGGCGACGATCGTCGAGGCGGTCCGCATGGCCCTGGAGCGCACCCCGCCGGAGCTTTCCGCCGACATCATGGACAAGGGCATCGTGCTCTCGGGAGGGGGGGCGCTCCTGCGCAACCTCGACCAGCGCCTGCGCGACGAGACCGGCCTGCCGGTGGTCCTCGCCGAGGACCCGCTGGCCTCGGTCGTGCTCGGCACCGGCCGCGTCCTCTCCGACATCGACCTCCTGCGCAAGGTCTCCATTCGGTAGCGGCCGGGTAGCGTGCGGGCCGAAGCGTGGACGAGCGCCGTACCGGCTGGCTGCTGATCCTGGTTCTCGCCGGGCAGTTGGTGTTCCTCGCCACCCGGGTGCCGGGGCGTGGCGGGAAGGGCACCGCCCTGGAGTCGGCGGGCCTGCGCCTGCTCGGTCCGGTGGCGCGGCTGGTGGCCCTGGTTTCCGAGAGCTTCTCCGGCTCGCGCGAGAGCCTCGCCCTGCGCGGCCGGCTGATCGACGAGAACCGCGCCCTGCGCCAGGAGGTGCTCGACCTGCGGCTCCGCCTGCTGCGCACCGCCGACCTGGGAGACGAGATGGCCCGGCTGGGAGCGGCGGTCGAGTACGCCGCCCCGCCCGCCGGGCGCATCCGGGCGGCCGACGTGGTCTACGTCGACCGCTCCTCCCTGCTGCGCACCCTGGTCCTCTACGCCGGCCCCAGCCCGGTGCGGGTCAACCAGCCGGTGCTCTCGCCCGAGGGCCTGGTGGGACGGGTGGTGGTCGTCGCCGGTCCCTATGCCAAGGTCCAGCTCATCACCGACCGCGCCGCCGCCGTGGGGGCCATGCTCCTGCGCAACCGCCGCCAGGGGGTGGTGCGCGGCAGCGCCCGCGACCCCGGCTTCGGGCTGGAGCTCGACTACCTGCCCCTCCAGGCCGACGTCCGGGCGGGCGACCGCATCGTGACCGCCGGCATCGACGGCATCTACCCGCGCGGCATCCCGGTGGGCACGGTGGACTCGGTCGAGCCGGGAGGGCAGCTCTTCCACCGCATCCACCTCACCCCCGCGGTCGACTTCGGGACTCTGGACCAGGTCTACCTGCTGGAACACGAGCCCGTCCCCGACACGGTCAAGGAGGCCCTCCCCGGTGTCCGGCGCCGTTAAGCTCCTCCTGGGGATCGCCGCCGGGCTCCTGGTGCACCTGGTGGGAGCCCACCTGTTCCCCGACTTCCCGCGGCTGGTGGACGTCTTCCTCATCGTCGTCGCCCTCCACGCGCTCTCCGGCAACAGCCTCTCCGGGCTCCTCGTCGGAATGGCGGTGGGCCTGCTCCACGACACCCTGACCGGCAGCCGCCTCTACGGTCTTTACGGATTCGCTGATACCATCGTGGGATACGGGACGGCTCGCCTGGCGCAGCGCCTGGTCATCCAGCGGGCGACCGGCGTCTTCGTGGTGGTCGGCCTGGCCTCCGTCCTGCAACAGGTGGTCCTCGTGGGTTTGACGTTTCTGCTGCTCCCCGATCCCGGGTTTCCCCTGCCCCTCTGGGCGGGCGCCAAGGCTGTGACCTGCGGCCTCCTCGGCATGATGATCTATGCCGCCGCCGGGAGCTTCGGCCGCAATTACGAAAGCCGGCGGCGCAGCCGGATGAGTCGCCTGCGCCTGGAGTGAGACGATGAAAGTCGTTCGCGAGCACCGGGAAGACCTCGTCCAGCGGGTACGGCTGATGTCCCGCCTGGTCACCGTCGTCCTCGTCCTCATCGGCGCCGGCTTCTGGTTCGTCCAGATGGTCCAGGGCGACTACTACCGGGAGCTGGCCGAGAACAACCGCCTGCGCAAGCTCCCCATTGCGGCCCCCCGCGGCTTGATCTTCGATCGCCACGGCCGGCTCCTGGTCGAGAACATCCCGAGCTACAACCTGATGATCGACCGCAGCCGGAGCGGTGACGTCAAAAAGGCGCTCGACTTCGTCGCCGACGTCCTGGGCAAGCCGCGGGACGACCTCCAGGCGCTCCTCCAGCGCTACCGCGGCGTCCCGGTGTTCAAGCCGGTCCTGGTGGGGGAGAACCTCACCCTCGCCCAGGTGTCGCGGATCGGCGCCTTCGGCCTCGAGTTCCCGGAGTTCGAGGTCGAGGTCCAGCACCTCCGCCTCTACCGCCACGGCGGCCAGACGGCGCACATCCTGGGCTACCTGGGGGAGGTCACCGCCGAGGAGGTCGAAAGCTCGGAGGGCGCTTTGACCCCCGGCGATCCGGTGGGGAAGAAGGGGATGGAGAAGACCTACGACGCCCGCCTGCGCGGCAAGGACGGCGAGCGGGTGGTGGTGGTCGACAGCCGCGGCGAGCTGCTCCGCGAGTACGGCCAGCAGCCGGCGGTCCCGGGGAAGAACCTGACCCTGACCCTGGACCTCGACCTCCAGCAGGAGGCGGCGCGCCTCCTCGACGGCCCCGAGAAGGTCGGCGCGATCGTGGCCCTCGATCCCCGGAACGGCGAGATCCTCGCTCTCGTCTCCTCCCCCAGCTTCAACTCGAACCTCTTCGCCCGGCGGCTGGCGGTCGACGAGTGGCAGGCCCTCCTCGACGCGCCGAACAACCCGCTCCAGGACCGCGCCCTCCAGAACGCCTACTCGCCGGGGTCGACGTTCAAGATCATCATGGCCACGGCGGGCCTGACCGAGCACGTCATCTCCGAGCACGACAGCGTCTTCTGCCCCGGCTCGACGGTGATCTACGGCCATCCCTTCCGCTGCTGGAGGAAGGAGGGGCACGGCACGGTCGACGTCCACGAGGCCCTGGCCCACTCCTGCGACGTCTTCTTCTACCACCTGGGCCAGAAGCTGGGCATCGAGCGCATCGCCAAGTACGCCCGCCTCTTCGGCCTCGGCTCGCCAACCGGCATCGACCTCCAGGGCGAGAAGCGGGGCCTGGTCCCCGACCCGGCCTGGAGCTTGAAGTACCGCAAGATCCCCTGGTACCCGGGGGAGACGATCTCGGTCGCGATCGGCCAGGGGCCGGTGCTCCTGACGCCGCTCCAGATGGCGATGATGACCGCGATCGTCGCCAACGGCGGCAAGAAGGTGGTGCCCCACCTGCTCAAGGACGATCCCGATCTTCCCGAGCCCGAGCGAGTGGCGCTCGATCCCAAGGCGCTCGACGCCGTGCGCCGCGGCCTCTGGGCGGTGGTCAACGAGCCGGGCGGCACTGCCTACAACTCGGTCCGGGTGCCCAACATGGACATCGCCGGCAAGACCGGCTCGGTGCAGGTCATCGCCCAGGCGCAGCGCACCAAAAACGAAAGCCTCCCCTTCAAGTACCGGGACCACGGCTGGTTCACCTCTTTCGCGCCGCTCTCCGATCCGCGCATCGTGCTGGTGGTGTTCGCCGAGCACGGCGGCGGTTCGCACGGCGCCATGCCTCTGGCGCACGAGCTTTATGAGAAGTATTTCGCGACCGATCTCGATCCTTCCCACGTTCTCTGAGGAGAAGCCGCGCTTCCGGGTGCTCTCCTCGATCGACGGGGGGCTCGTGCTCGCGGCCCTCCTGCTGGCGACCGTCGGGCTCGCCACGGTGCACAGCGCGAGCTCGGAGATGGTGACCGACTACCTGCCGCGCCAGCTCGCCTGGGTGGGGGTGGGGGTCGTGCTGCTCCTGATCGCCATGACGATCGACTACCACGTGCTGCTCGACTTCTCGCTCGTGCTCTACGGCATGGGGCTGGTGTCGCTCGTCGCCGTCCTCTTTTTCGGCGTCAAACGGGGTGGCGCGCGCTGCTGGTTCGAGCTCGGCCCCTGGCAGGTCCAGCCCTCCGAGTTCGCCAAGCTCGCGACCGCGCTCTTCCTCGCCCGTTTCCTGGCCGGCTTGAACCGGCGCGTCCTCGACTTCAAGCAGATCGCCGCCGCCGTCAGCCTGGTGGCGCTCCCCATGCTCTTGATCGTCGTCGAGCCGGACATGGGGGGAGCGGCCATGTTCGTGCCGCTGATCGTGGGGATGCTGCTGATCGCCGGCGTCCGGGTGCGCCTCCTCCTCGTCGCCTCGCTCCTCGTGGTCCTCTTCGGGGCCGGCGTCTGGAGCTTCGGCATGAAGCCCTACCAGCGCCAGCGGGTGGTCACCTTCCTGCAGCCGGACACCGACCCGCTGGGCGCCGGCTACCAGGTGCGCCAGAGCAAGATCGCGGTCGGCTCGGGCGAGCTCCTGGGCAAGGGCTACATGCAGGGCACCCAGAGCCAGCTCCGCTTCCTCCCCGCCCGCCACACCGACTTCATCCTCTCGGTGCTCGCCGAGGAGTGGGGGTTTTTAGGGGTGGCGACGGTGATCGGGCTCTACATCCTCTATATCGTCAGCGCCGCAAGGGTGGCGATGCGGGCGCGGGACCGGGCGGGGATCCTGCTGGTCTCGGGGTTGCTCTCGGTCTTCTGCTTCCACGTCCTCTACAACAGCTCGATGGTGGTGGGGTTCCTGCCGATCACCGGGATTCCCCTGCCGTTTCTGTCGTATGGGGGGTCGTTCACGCTGTTCAACTTCTTGGCGACGGGGATGATTCTGGGGGTGGATTTGCGGCGGTATGTGAACCGGTAGGGGCCCTCACCCCCGGCCCCTAGCCCCGAAGGGGCGGCAGCATAGAGCCTGGGGCGTGAGCCCCAGGTAGGTTAACCTCAAGAAAACAAAAGCCCCGAAGGGGCGACGGTAAGCTCGATCCACCGTCGCCCCTACCTACGGGCCTATCCCCGCTGCCGCCGCGCGCGGATCTTTCCGACCTGCTCCTCGGCGCCGGGACCGGCCGCTTCGAGCAGGGTGGCGAGCGCCCAAGGGGAACGGAGGATCGCCTCCAGGATGTGAAGCCCCTCGGCCCAGCGTGGTTCCGAGCGGTCGAGCCAGCCGGCGACCTGGGGACCCTGCTCGCCGTACACGGCGGTCAGGGGATAGCCGTCCGAAGTCTCCCCTTCCTTTATATATAGGAGCGGCTCGCGGTCGAGGGCGGGAAGGAGGACGGTCAGGAGCTGCGCCCTCTCCTCGTGCCAGAGGACTGCGACGGGCCGGTCCCCGGCCGCCAGGTCCTCCCACTCCCGAAGGACGGCGACCGCCCCGGGTTTCCCCGGGACCGGCTCGATCTTCCACGGCCCGGCGAGCTCGGCCTCGGCGGCGGTCAGAGACTCGTCCTGCTCGCGCAGGTGGGCCAGGTAGGCGGGGGAGAAGGCGTTGTCGAGGGGGGAAACGGGGACACTGCTACCATTACGTGGGCTGCGCATGAGTTCAGGCTCCTGCGTGGTCAAGAGGTCGGGCAGAGTTCACCGCTCTGTCCGGCCTCGCTTGTTTTGTCCGAGAGGCGAATCCTCTCGATGGTGGGGACGGTAGCAGAAAAGAGGCGGAAGGGGAAGATCCACCCTCGGTTCCGCCGAGCAGCCCCGCGCCTTCTGCCATTGCGATGCCTGGTGGTAGGATTGCTCTACGACACGGTCGAGCTAAGTACCGGCCGTTGAGGTCACTGAATGCCGCATACTCGCTACTCCAGCGCTGAGATCGCCGAACGAGGTCAAGCGCTCTACGACCGCGCCATTCGCGACAGCCTCGATGTAGGCGCTCGCGGCAAGTTCCTCGCTCTCGACATTGAAACAGGAGATTACGAGATCGACGCGGACGAGCGGTCCGCCCTGAGACGGGCTCTGGCCAAGCATCCCGATGCCGCTTTGTACCTCCTCCGCATCGGCCACCCCACCGCCTACCGCCTGGGCCGGAAAGCCGTCGCGCCCTCTTCATGCTGACCGGGCGGGTCACCACCGAAAAGGAAGCCGTCGTCCGGATTCAGGTGCTCGGCCCAGCGGAGGAGGTGGCTTGGGTCGAGGCCGCACTCGACACGGGTTACGACGGTTTTCTCACCCTTCCTCCGTCGCTCATCCGCGATCTCGCTCTTCCCTTTGCCGGTACGGCGCGGGCCACGCTCGGCGACGGTAACGAGGTCAAGATGGATCTCTTCCTGGCCGGCGTCGTTTGGGAAGAGGAACCGTGCGAGGTGCTCGTTCTTGCCGCGGAGGGAGGGGTTCTGCTGGGAATGGCGATGCTTGCCGGGAGCCGTGTGACCCTCGATGTCGAAGACGACGGGATGGTCACCATTGAATCCTTGGCGGGGGTTCGCAGCGTACACTGACGCCGCACAGCCTCGCCGCAGATGACCTCCCGCAGCCGGTGACCGCCACCCTGATCGTCGGTGACCGCGTGCCTGCATCCAGTGACCGCCGCCCTGGCGCCGGTGACCGCCTGCATACCGCTCAGGAAGTCCGGTTCCTCTCGGCCTCCGACACTCTGTCCCTCCCTGGACCTGCTCCCCGGCTGGTCTCTGCCTCTAGCCAGAGTCTTCCGGTAACTTGAATCCTCAGCCCCCTCCCCATCGGCGCTAACGTTACCGTACGCCTCCTATAGATCTCGCCTGTGGAGGGCAGGGCAGGCACAGGGGCTCTGCCCCTACACTGCCCTGCC
>Ga0137403_10000108_pt1 | contig 94300 bp, 100 predicted proteins | sample CZOMad2_1_16fung_FD_122057 | JGI IMG/M metagenome (GOLD analysis project Ga0137403, IMG submission 122057) | Vadose zone soil fungal communities from Angelo Coast Range Reserve, California, USA - CZOMad2_1_16fungal (Hybrid Assembly) | ecosystem: Environmental > Terrestrial > Soil > Vadose zone...
CTGGCGAACGCTACCCTCCCGGTCGCGCTCCGCCGTCGTTGTCTCTCCCCAGGAGCGATCCCATGAATCGACGCATCTTCCTGAAGTCCGCCGCCGCTGCTGCCATCGCCCAGTCGTTGCCCTGGCGCACTGCATTTGCGCAGGACGGCTGGCGCACGTTCGAGACCGTCACCCGCGTCGAGGTGAGGGACTCCTTCGGCGTGGCGCGCGCCTGGGTACCGCTGCCGATGGAGATGGATACGAGCTGGCAGAAAGCGCTCGGCAACAGCTGGAGCGGCAATACGACGACGGCCGAGGTCAAGCACGACGGCAAATACGGCATCGCCATGCTCTACATGGAGTGGAGCGACAAGGTGATGAATCCGGTCGTCGAGGTGACGAGCCGTTTCATGACGCGCGATCGCGCCACGGATTTCGCGCGCGCCGACAGCCCGATCGATCTCTCGGCGGCCGATCGGAAGTTCTTTACCGCGCCGACCGAGCTGATTCCCACCGACGGCATCGTGCGCAAGATGGCGCTCGACATCACCAAGGGCGCGAAGACCGACGTCGACCGGGCGCGCGCCATCTACGAATGGATCGTCGACAACACCTTCCGCGATCCGAAGACGCGCGGCTGCGGCGTGGGCGACGTGAAGTCGCTGCTCGAGAGCGGCAACCTCGGCGGCAAATGCGCGGACCTCAACGCGCTCTATGTCGGGCTCGCGCGTTCGGTGGGTGTTCCGGCGCGCGATGTCTATGGCGTGCGCGTGGCGCCGTCCAGGTACGGCTACAAGAGCCTCGGCGCCGGCACGGCGAACATCACGAAAGCGCAGCACTGTCGCGCCGAGTTCTTCGCGAGCGGCTACGGTTGGGTGGCGATCGATCCGGCCGACGTGCGCAAGGTGGTGCTGGAAGAGCCGCCGGGCAACCTGCCGATCAAGGACGAGAAAGTGGTGGCGGCGAGGAAGCGCCTCTTCGGCAGCTGGGAGATGAACTGGGTCGCCTACAACAATGGGCACGATGTGAAGCTGCCGCACGCCACCAAGGCGCCGAAGCTGCCGTTCCTCATGTACATCAACGCCGAGTCTGACGGGGAGCTGCGCGACCAGCTCGAGCCCGACAGCGTGCGCTACACGATCACCGCGCGCGAGATCACCGCCTAGTGCTGCGTTTTGCCGTAGCTCTCGTTCTCGCGGGGGCGGCGCTCGTCGCCTCATTTTCCATACGTGCGACGGAGCTCAAGCCCTGGGAAGGCGGCGCCACGCCGCCGCTCGCGCTGGAGGACATGGGCGGCAAGACGCACAACCTCGGCGAATACAAAGGCAAGGTCGTGCTGGTGAACTTCTGGGCGACGTGGTGCGAGCCATGCCGCGCCGAGATGCCCTCGATCGATCGGCTGCGCAGTTCGCTCAAGGGCAAGCCGTTCGAAGTGCTGGCAGTCAACATGGCCGAGCCGCTGTCGCGCATCGAGAAGTTCAGCGCGTCGCTGCCGCTCGGCTTCCCGCTGCTGCGCGACCGCGACGGCTCGGTCGGCAAGACCTGGAAGGCGAAGCTGCTCCCGGCGAGCTATCTCATCGGCCGCGACGGACGCATCCACTATGTGGCGTACGGCGAGCTCGACTGGTCGAGCGACGCGGTGCGCGCCAAGGTCGCCGAGCTGCTTCAGTGAAGCACTCAAGGGAGTACCTCGCGCACCACTCGCGCGAGCGCAGCTCGCTCGGCGGCGGGCGCGAAAAGCTTGCGACGCGTCCGCAGCGCGCTTTTCAGCCTGCGATAGAACCGAGGGTCGCTTGCCGCGCGCTCGAGCAGTTGCCCAAGCGCGGCATCGTCGGCGAGCGGGAAATAACCCGGGTAGCCGGCACCCAGCATGCCGATGTTCCCCGAGACGCGCGACGCGAGCACCGGCGTGCCGATGCGCGCGGCCTCGGCGATCACGTTGGCGCCGCCTTCCATCACGGAGCTCACGACAAGCAGATGGCTCTTCGCCATCCAGCCGAGCGCGCGGCCATGCGCCATGCCGCCGAGCCAGCGATAGCGCGGCTCACGCGCCATCCAGGCTCGCGCTTCCTTCTCCAGCGCTGGGTCGAGGGAGGCGCCGATCTGGATCACCTGCAGATCCACGCCCGGCAGCCATGCGAGCGCGGCCGCCGTGCGCAGCGGATCCTTTTCGCCGCGCAGATGCGCCACCACCGCGACGCGAAACGGCGTCTTGGGCGGGCGGTGCGCCAGATGCGGAGCGGCCGATTGATAGACCACGCGCGCTTTTCTTTTGATCTCGCGATCGAGCTCGTCCAGCGCCGCATCCTGCAGGACGATGACGCGATGCGCAGCCTCGAGCGAGTCACGCGCCTCGGCCGAGTCAGGCAGGTCGCGATAGAGATCGGTGCCCGTCAGCGTGACGACGAGCGGCCGCGCGTTGCCATAGCGCGCGATCGATTCATGGCTGCGGCGCGCGTGCAGGGCGATCAACGCATCGCAGGGCTCACCGTTCCACGCCACGTCGACGCGCACGCGGTGGCCGCTCGCGCGAAGCAGCGTCGCCCAGCGGAGCGCCGTGTGGCGATTGCCGTTGCGCAGTCCGGCCCCTGCCGGCGTGACGATGAATAGGCGCGCCATCGACACATTATCTTCAGATCTCGTCGCCGTCCGGGATCACTTCACCCTCATCACGGCCGGTTTCGAAGGCCAGCGGCTCCTCGGTCCAAGGCTCGCCATCGTCAATCCGCCGCTGTGGGAGATCGGCCACATCGGCTGGTTCCAGGAGCACTGGTGCCTGCGCTGGGAAAGCGGGAGGCTCGCGCGGCCGTCGATCCTGCCGAACGCCGATCCGCTCTACGACTCCTCCAATGTCGCGCACGACACCCGCTGGGACCTGCCGCTGCCGGACCTCGCCACGACGCGCGGCTATCTGGCAGCAGTGCTCGAGCGAACGCTGGAAAGACTGGGCCGCGAGCCGGACAACCAGGCTTTGCGCTACTTCGTGCGCCTCGTGACGCTGCACGAGGACATGCACGCCGAAGCGCTGCACTACACGCACCAGACGCTCGGCTATCCCGACCCCAAGTTTGGGGTCAGACTCCTGCACGAAAATCGACAGGGGTCTGACCCCGATCTGGAATTTGCCGGCGGCAGTGTCCGACTCGGCGCCGAGCGTGAGGAAGAGCGCTTCGTCTTCGACAACGAGAAGTGGGCGCACGACGTGGCCCTCGCGCCGTTCGCGATTGCGGCCCGGCCGGTGACGAACGGGCAGTACCTCGACTACGTCGAGCAGGGCGGCGTGGCGCCGCGATATTGGCAGCGCTTCGATGGCGCCTGGCACGAGCGCCGCTTCGACGCCGTGCAGGCGCTCGATCCGAACGAGCCCGTGCGCCACGTCGACTGGAACGAGGCGCAGGCCTACTGCCGTTGGGCACGTCGCCGGCTGCCCACGGAAGCGGAATGGACGCACGCCGCGAGCCGGATGCAGTGGGGCGCGGTATGGGAGTGGACCGCGAGCAGCTTCGCGCCGTTCCCGGGCTTCAGCGCCGATCCCTACGCCGACTATTCGCAGCCGTGGTTCAACACGCACAAGGTATTGAAGGGCGCGAGCTTCGCGACGCCGCGGCGGCTCGTGCATCCGCAGTTCCGCAATTTCTTCCTGGCGGAGCGCGCCGACGTCTTCGCCGGTTTTCGCACTTGTAGAATGGGATGAGGAAGATTTTGAAACGCGCTAAATGGTCGTCCCCGCGAACGCGGGGATCCAGTCAAGCCGTCATGAAGCCTAGGAGCAGATGATTTTTCTTACGATGGTTTTCGAACTTTCAAAATTGGGTCCCCGCCTTCGCGGGGACGATCTCCTATGAACGCTCCAGAGAAAATCCGCCTCACCGAGTTCAGCCACGGCGGCGGCTGCGGCTGCAAGATTGCGCCCGCCATCCTGTCCGACATCCTCGCCGCATCACCGGTGCGCGGACTGCCGCAGGAGTTGCTGGTCGGCACCGAGACGGCCGATGACGCCGCGGTGTACAAGCTGAACGACAGCCAGGCGCTCGTCGCCACCACGGATTTCTTCACGCCGATCGTCGATGATCCCTACGATTTCGGCCGCATCGCGGCGACGAACGCGATCTCCGACATCTACGCGATGGGCGGACGGCCGATCATGGCGCTCGCCATCGTCGGCATGCCGCTCGAGAAGCTGCCGGTGTCGGTGATCCGGGCGATCCTCGCGGGCGGCGAGTCGGTGTGCGCCAACGCCGAGATTCCGATCGCCGGCGGACATTCGATCGATACGCTCGAGCCGATCTATGGCCTGGTGGCGCTCGGCCTCGTCCATCCCTCGAAAGTCAAAAAGAACAGCACGGCAAGACCGGGCGACGCGCTGGTGCTCGGCAAGCCGCTCGGCATCGGCATCCTGTCCGCGGCGCTCAAGAAAGGAAAGCTCTCGGCCGCGGGCTATGAAGAGATGTTGCAGTGGACCACACAGCTCAACACCGCGGGACAGGCGCTCGCCGATATGCCGGCGGTGCACGCGCTCACCGACGTGACGGGCTTCGGTCTCGCCGGTCACCTGCTGGAGATGTGCCGCGGCGCGAAGCTCGGCGCGGAAGTGAGCTTCGACGCGCTGCCGGTGATTCCCGAAGCGCTCGATTGGGTGAAGCAGGGCGTCGCCACCGGCGCATCGGAGCGCAACTGGAAGGGCTACGGACACGAAGTCGATCTGCCGGCGGGCTCGCCCGAGTGGCAGCGAAAGCTGATCTCGGACCCGCAGACGAGCGGCGGGCTGCTTGTGGCATGCGCGGCGGACGCGGTGCCGCAGGTGCTGAAGGCGTTCAACGGCACTGCCAGCGCGATCGGGCGCTTCGCCGCCGGCGCGCCGCGCCTACGGGTTACTTAAGCAGGCTTACTTGAGCAAGGGGCGCAGCCCCTGCCAGACGCGATCCAGAATCAAGGGCTGCGCCTCCGCGGTAGGGTGGATGCGGTCGGCCTGAAAGAACTCCGGCTGCTCCGCAAATCCCTCCAGCATGAACGGCACCAGCGCCACGCCGTAGCGCTTCGCCACGTCGGCGAACGCATTCTCAAAAGCGCGCGTATAGGCCTCGCCGTAGTTGGGCGGCAGCTGCATGCCGACCAGCAGGACCCGCGCGCCGCTCTTCTGCGAGCGCTCGATGATCGTGCCGAGGTTCGCCTTCATCTGCGCCAGCGGCAGGCCGCGCAGCCCGTCGTTCGCGCCGAGCTCGACGATCACGACGCCGAATCGCTGACGCTCGAGCGCGGCATCGATGCGCGCGAGGCCGCCGGCGCTCGTCTCGCCCGAGATGCTCGCATTCGCGACGCTATAATCCAGCCGTTCCCGCTTCACGCGTTCACCGAGCAGCGCGACCCAGCCGCGCGACTGCGCAATGCCGTACGCGGCTGACAGGCTGTCGCCAAACACCAGAATGGATTTCTCAGCCGCAGCCGCATCTTGCAGAAGCGCAGCCGCACACAGCATGAAAAGCGAAACGAGCATCCTGAGCGCGAAGGGCATCGGCAAAAAAGTCCGCAGCGGAAACGGCGAGCTCGTCATTCTGCGCGACATCGACCTCGCGGTCACGTCGGGCGAGGCGCTCGCGGTCGTCGGCGCTTCGGGCTCGGGCAAGTCGACGCTGCTCGCTCTCCTCGCGGGGCTCGACACGCCATCGAGCGGCAGCGTGACGATCGACGGCGTCGACCTATTTACACTGGACGAAGACCGGCGCGCAGAGCTGCGCGGCCGCATGCTCGGCTTCGTCTTCCAGTCGTTCCAGCTCCTGCCCGCGCTGACCGCGCTCGAGAACGCCATGCTGCCGCTCGAGCTTGCCGATGCCGAGGATGCCGAGCCGCGGGCGCGTGAAATCCTGGAGCGTGTCGGGCTCGCGGCGCGGCTGCATCACTATCCGAAGCACCTTTCCGGCGGCGAGCAGCAGCGCGTCGCGCTCGCGCGCGCGTTCGTCGTGCAGCCGAAGCTGCTCCTTGCCGACGAGCCGACCGGCAGTCTCGATGCCGAATCCGGTTCTGCGGTGATCGACCTTCTGTTCGGCCTCAACCGCGAATACGGCACGACGCTCATCCTCGTGACGCACGACGAAGCGCTCGCGGCGCGCTGCGGGCGCGTTGTGCGCCTCGTCGCCGGGAAGGTGGCGGCGTGAGAGCCGCGTGGCGCATGCTCGCGCGCGACTGGCGCGCGGGCGAGCTCGGCGTGCTCGCCGCCGCACTCGTCATCGCGGTGGCCAGCGTGACGAGCGTCGGTTTCTTCGCCGACCGCGTCGGCCACGCGCTCGAGCGCGACGCGCACCAGCTGCTCGGCGCTGATCTCGTGCTTGCCGCCGACCATCCCTGGAGCACGCAAATTGCGACCGAGCTGCGCGGCGCAGGCGCGCAGACCGCCGAGGCGATGAACTTCATCAGCATGGCGCTGCGCGGAGAAGAGACTCAGCTCGTTGGCGTCAAGGCGGTCACGGAAGACTATCCGCTGCGCGGTCGCATGCGCATCGCGCCAGCGCGCGGCGCGCCCGACGCCATCGCCGAGCGGGGTCCCGCGCCGGGAACCGTATGGCTCGAGGAACGGCTGGTGAGCGCGCTGCAGGCGCCCGCCGGCGCGACCGTGCGGCTCGGCAAATCGGAGCTGCGCGTCGCGGCGATCATTACGTTGGAGCCGGAGCGCAACGCCAACTTCTTCAATATCGCGCCGCGCCTCATGATGAACCTCGCCGACGTGCCGGCCACCGGGCTCGTGCAGACCGGCAGCCGCATTTCGTATTACCTCTATGCCGCAGGCACGCCGCAGCAGATCTCCCGGGTGGAAAAATCCCTGAGCGGCCAGCTCGGCCGCGGCGAGCGCATCGACACGCTCGAGTCGGGGCGTCCGGAAGTGCGCGCTTCGGTCGAGCGTGCGCGGCGCTTCCTGTCCCTGACCGCGCTCCTCGCTGCCGTGCTCGCCGGCGTCGCGATCGCGCTCGGCACACGGCGCTTCGTCGAGCGCCACCTCGACGGCTGCGCGGTGATGCGCTGCCTCGGCGCGACGCAGACCCGGCTTCTCGCCTTGCACGCCGGCGAATTCGCGCTGCTCGGGCTCATCGCCTGCGCGGCCGGCGCATCGATCGGCTATGGCGCCCAGATGGGCATCGGCTCGGCGCTCTCGGAATTGATCCGCGCGGAGCTGCCGCCGCCCACCGCCTGGCCTGCACTGCAGGGATTCCTCGTCGGCCTGGTCCTGCTGCTTGGCTTTGCGCTGCCGCCGCTGATGCAGCTCAAGAACGTGCCGGCGGTGCGCGTCATCCGCCGCGAGTCGGGCAGCCTCAAGGGAGGGGCACTCGCGGCCTATGGCCTCGGCCTCGCGCTCCTCGCCGCACTGCTCGTCTGGCAGGCGGGCGACACCACGCTCGGTGCGTACGTGGTCGGCGGTTTTGCTGCCGCGGTGCTCGTCTTCTTCCTCGTCGCCTGGATTGCGCTCGCAGGGCTGAGTCGCGTGCGCATCGGCAGCCGCGCGCTGCGCTATGGCTTTGCCAACTTGCGCCGCCATGTGCGCGGCAACGCGGTGCAGGTCGCGAGCCTCGCGCTCGGACTGACCGCGGTGCTGCTCCTCACTTTCACGCGCAACGACCTGGTCGATGCGTGGCGCCGCGCCGCCCCGCCGGATGCGCCGAATCGCTTCATCCTCGGCGTGCAGCCGGACCAGCTCCAGCTGGTGAAGGATTTCCTGCGCGAGAAAAAGATCGGCGAGCCCGAGTTCTACCCCATGGTGCGCGGCCGGGTCGTGGCGGTGAATCGGCAGAAGGTCAACGAGGCCGACTACACCGAAGAGCGCGCGCGCCGCTTGGTCGAGCGCGAATTCAATCTCTCGTTCATGGACGCGCCGCCGGCGCACAACACGATCTCGGAGGGGCGCTGGACGAGCGACGGCCTGTCGGTGGAAGAGGGCATCGCCCAGCGCCTGGGCTGGAAGCTCGGCGACGAGCTGGTGTTCAACGTCGGCGGCCAGACATTCAGCGCGCCCATCACCTCGTTGCGGCGGGTGCGCTGGGATTCGATGAAGGTGAATTTCTTCGTCATCGCGCCGACGGCGATCCTCGCCCGGTTTCCGGCGAGCTACATCAGCGCGTTCCGCGTCGATGCCTCGGGCGAGGCCGGCCTGCGCGCGCTCGCCGCGCAGTTTCCCAACCTGACGCTGGTCGACATCGGCGCGGCCCTGCGCCAGGCGCAGAGCGTGGTCGACCAGCTCGTCTCCGCGGTGCAATTCATCTTCCTCTTCGCGCTCGGCGCGGGACTGCTGGTGCTCTATTCCGCGCTCCTCGCCACCGAGGACGAGCGGCGCCGCGAAGCGGCGGTGATGCGGGTCTACGGCGCCACGCGGGCGCAGGTCGCCGGCGCGCAGCGCGTCGAGTTCCTCTCCATGGGGTTTCTTGCCGGCGCGCTCGCGACCGTCGGCGCCGCGGTCATCGGACAGATCCTCGCGCGGCGCGTCTTCGAACTGGACCTGCCACCGAGCGCGGCGCTCCTCGTCGTCGGGCCGCTCGCCGGCCTCGCGCTCCTGTCGCTCAACGCCTGGCTCTCCTCGCGCAAGGTGCTGCGCGCGTCACCCGCATCGACGCTGCGCGAGGCGGCCTGATACTGTATATTCCCCCAGTAGGCACAAGTCCAAACAATGGAAATCGCAGTCGTTCTTCTCGTTGGACTCGCCATCGGCACGATGGCCGGATGGTTCTTCCGATCGCGGACCGCCGAGCAGGCCGAAAAGCAACTCGAGGAGTCTCGCCAGCAGGCCGCGCAAGCCAGTCGCCAGCGCGATGGCGCGATGGAGCAGCTGCGCGAGGAATCGAACCGCCGCGCTTCGTTCGAAGCGGTCGCCGCCGGCATCCCCGACCTGCAGCGGGAGATAGAAGCCCGCAGCATGAGCATCGCGCAGCAGCAGCGCACGATCCTCGAGGTGACGAAGGAGAAGGAGGGCTTGGCAGCGACCATCGAGGCCGAAAGGAAAGGCTTCGAGGAGAAGCTGAAGCTCCTCGAGGACGCGAAGAAGGCGCTCTCCGATGCCTTCAGCGCGCTCTCGACCAATGCCCTGAGGAGCAATTCGGACGAGTTCGCGAAGCTCGCCCAGGCATCGGTCGCGCCCATCAAGGAAGCGCTCGGTAAGTTCGACCTGAAGATCCAGTCGCTCGAAGTCGCGCGCGAGGGTGCCTACCAAGGCTTGGTGCAGCAGGTGAGCCAGCTCCTCGACACCGGCAGGCAGCTCAGGTCCGAGACCTCGAACCTGGTGCAGGCACTGCGCTCGCCGGTCACCCGTGGCCAATGGGGCGAGATCCAGCTCCGCCGGGTGGTCGAAATGGCCGGCATGCTCAACTACTGCGATTTCGTCGAGCAGGAGACGCTCAAGACCGAGTCGGGGGTGCTCAGGCCAGACCTGATCGTGAAGCTCCCCGCCGGCAAGACGATCGTGGTGGACGCCAAGGCGCCGGTGTCGAACTACCTCGACGCGATGGCCGCGACCGGCGAGGCCGAGCGCAAAGTCAAGATGCTGGCTTTCGCAAGACTGGTGCGCGATCGCGTTACCGAGCTCGGGCGTAAATCCTACTGGGACCAGTTCGCGGACACCCCCGAGCTGGTGGTGATGTTCCTGCCAGGCGACCATTTCTATAGCGCCGCCCTCGAGGCGGATCCCTCGCTGCTCGAGTTCGGTGTCGAGCAGCGGGTGCTGGTGGCGACGCCGGTCAATCTGATCGGATTACTGCGCGCCGTGGCCTACGGCTGGCGACAGGAATCGATCGCGGTGAACGCCAAGGAGATCAGCGAGCTCGGTGCCGAGCTCTACAAGCGCATCGCTGATCTCGGCGGTCACTGGATAGACCTCGGTAGGAATCTCTCCCGAACCGTGGAGGCTTTCAACAGCGCGGTGGGCTCGCTCGAGTCCCGCGTCCTGGTCAGCGCGCGTCGGTTCCGCGAGCTCGGTGCCGCCTCTTCGGCGGCGGAAATCGACGTGGTCGAGCCCGTGGAGAAGACAGCGCGACAACTCAAGGTGCTCGACATCTCCAGCCGCAAGGACTGAACCGGGTCAGCCCCCTGCGCCGTTCGGCGTGTAGCCGTTTTACGACAGCATCCTTCTGAATCGAAACATCTTTTAGCGGACAGAGCTTTCCGCTACGATCACTGTCGAAAGGGGAGCGCTGGCGGCTTCCTTTTTGCTGTCAGCACCTCTCGCCAGACATGCCGCTATCACTTCGTTTCGTCGTCCCTCTCGCTCTCGCGCTCGCGGCGATCGCCTACGCGGTCGTGCCGCTCGTCGACCGGCTGACGTTCCAGTGGTTCGTGCGCGACCTCGATGCGCGCGGCGCGCTCATCGCGCAGACGGCGCAGGAGCCGCTCTCCGAGCTGATGCGCGATCCGCGCGGCGCCAAGGCGCGGGTGCAGCGCTACTTCGAGCGCATCATGCAGGGCGAGCGCATTTTCGCCATCGGCCTGTGCGACCGCTCGGGCCGCCTCGCGTTCGCGAGCCCGACCTATCCGCAGCACGTCGTGCAGTGCCCGCCCCCCGAGCAGAAGGACGCGAGGAGCTGGGTGCTGCAGTTGAAGGATGGCCCGCTGCACGTTTCGGCCAATCCGGTCGCCGGCGACGCCGGGCCGCTCGGCAATCTCATGATCGTGCACGACATGAGCTTCGTCGAGCGCCGCAGCGCCGACACCAAGAAGTACGTGCTGTGGCTCTTCGCCGGCATCGCCGCGGTGGTCGCGCTCATCACGATGGTCATCGCCGAGATCAGCTGGCGCGGCTGGGTCGCGGGACTCAAGGCGCTGATGTCGGGAGAAACGCTATTGAGGAGTCCATTGGGGCTCACGAGCACGGCGCCGGAGTTGCGCCCGATCGCGCGCGACCTGCAGACGCTGGTGCGCGACCTCGAGGCGGAGCGCGCCGGGCGCGACGAGAGCCAGACCACGTGGGGGCCGGAGGCGCTGCGCCGCATCCTGCGCCAGGACCTGAAAGGCGACGAAGTGCTGATCGTGTCCAATCGGGAACCGTACGTGCACGTGCGCCGCAAGGAAAACAACGTGATCGAGATCCAGCGCCCGGCGAGCGGCCTCGTCACCGCGCTCGAGCCGATCGTGCGCGCGTGCTCGGGCACCTGGATCGCGCACGGCGCGGGCAATGCCGATCGCGACACGGTCGACAAGAACGACCACGTGATGGTGCCGCCGGAGCATCCGGCTTATCGCATCCGCCGCGTGTGGCTCTCGCCGGAGGAGGAGCAGGGCTACTACTACGGCTTCGCCAACGAAGGCCTCTGGCCTCTTTGCCACATCGCGCATACGCGGCCCGTGTTCCGCTCACAGGACTGGGAGCACTACCAGACGGTGAACCGCCGCTTCGCCGAGATCGTCGCCGACGAGGCGCACAGCGAAGACCCGATCATCCTCGTGCAGGACTATCACTTCGCGCTCCTGCCGCGCATGGTGCGCGAGCGGCTGCCGCGGGCGACCATCATCACGTTCTGGCACATCCCGTGGCCCAATCCCGAGGCCTTCGGCATCCTGCCGTGGCGCGAGGAAGTGCTCGACGGCATGCTCGGCTCGTCGATCCTCGGCTTCCACACGCAGTTCCACTGCAACAACTTCTTCGACACGGTGGACCGGTTCCTCGAGGCGCGCGTCGACCGCGAGACGTTCTCCATCTCGTACGGCGGCGACACCACCGAGGTGCGCCGCTATCCGATCTCGATCGAATGGCCGCCGGCGGCGCTGCAGGTGCAGGCGCCGGTCGAGGAATGCCGCAAGCGCGTGCGCGAGCGGTTCGGCCTCGCGCCGGACGTGAAGCTCGGCGTCGGCGTCGACCGCCTCGACTACACGAAAGGGATACTGGAGCGCTTCAGCGCGGTCGAGCGCCTGCTCGAGCTCGAGCCGCGCTGGATGGGGAAATTCGCTTTTATCCAGATAGCCGCGCCTTCGCGCAGCTCGATCGACGAGTACCAGAACCTGGACGCCCGGGTGCGCACGCTCGCCGCGCGCATCAACGAGCGCTTCGGCAAGGGCGATTACCAGCCGATCATCCTCAAGATCGAGCACCACGACGCCGCGCAGGTCTACGAGCTCTATCGTGCCGCCGAGGTGTGCATCGTCTCGAGCCTGCACGACGGCATGAACCTGGTGGCGAAGGAGTTCGTCGCGGCGCGCGACGACGAGCAGGGCATGCTGATCCTGTCGCAGTTCACCGGCGCCGCGCGCGAGCTGGCCGAGGCGCTGATCGTGAATCCCTACGATTTCGAGCAGAGCGCGGCGGCGCTGCACCTCGCCCTTACCATGTCGCCGGAAGAGCAGCGCGCGCGCATGAGGAGCATGCGCAGCCTGGTGCAGGAGTTCAACGTCTTCCGCTGGGCCGGGCGCATGCTGACCGATGCTGCCCGAATGCGACACCGCCGGCGCGTGCTCGCTCGCACGCGCGCCGCGCGACGAACTGCCGGCGTGGCCTAGGGGAATGCCCCCGTTCAAGCCGAATTGGGCGTTCTTCCTCGACATCGACGGGACGCTGCTCGAGATCGCGGCGACACCCAAAGCAGTTCACACCGTTAAAGCCGATTGCCGCCTGGTGGCGGCCCTCTACGACAAGTCGAACGGGGCGCTCGCGCTCGTCAGCGGCCGCTCGCTCAAGATGATCGACGGGCTGTTCTCGCCGATGAAGCTGCCGGCGGCGGGCCAGCACGGCGTCGAACGGCGCGACGCGCGGGGAAAAGTGCATCGCCCGTCCTTCTCCGCAGAACTCCTCGCGCGCGCGGCCGATCCGATCCGCTCGTTTGCCCAGCGCCACGACGGCCTCGTCTTCGAGGACAAGGGCTACAGCATGGCGCTGCACTATCGCCTGGCGCCTCGGCTTGCCAGTGCGGCGCACGCCGTGGTGCGCGAAGCGGCGCGCTCGGCCGGTAGCGGCATGGAAGTGCAGCGCGGCAAGATGGTCGCGGAGCTCAAGCCTTCGGGCCATGACAAAGGGCGCGCGATCGAGGCGTTCATGGGCGAAAGGCCGTTCGCAGGACGCGTGCCGGTGTTCCTGGGCGACGACCTGACCGACGAGCACGGCTTCCGGGTGGTCGATCGCATGGGCGGCCACGCGATCAAGGTCGGCCCCGGGCCGACAGCCGCCCGCTGGCGCTTGCCCAATCCCGCCGCCGCCCGCGCCTGGCTCGACAATTGGCTTGCGCAGCGCGGCTAGGCGATGATGGCGCCTTGTCCACCATCGCGATCACCCCGAGACAGGCGCGATATGCCGCCATTGGCGCCATGGTGGTCGGCCTCTGGCTCTCGCTCGAGCTCGGGCTGATCGGGGCGCTGCTCGGCGGGTTGCTGGTCCACGAGCTGGTGCACGCCCTTTCGCCGCGCATTGCGTTCATGAGCGGCGGCGCGACGCGCGCGCGGCTGATGAGCGTCGGGCTCATCGCCACGCTCGTCATCGGCGCCCTCGTCGGTCTGGGGTTCGGCGCCTCTGCCTTCCTGCGCAGCGAAGGCGCGAGCCCCGCGGCGCTTCTCGCCCGCATGGCAGACATCGTTGCGAGCTCGCGCTCCTCGCTGCCGGGCTGGATCAGCGAGCGGCTTCCGCCCGACACCGACGCGCTGCGCGGCATGATCGTCGAGTGGCTGCGCACGCACGCCGCGGAGCTGCAGCACGCGGGGCGCATCTTTGGCGTCGGCCTGGTGCACATCCTGATCGGCATGGTGATCGGCGCCATCATCTGCTTTCGCGAGGCGCGCGGCACGGGCGAAAAGAGCCTGCTCCTGCGCGAGGGCGGCGAGCGCGTGCGCACGCTGGCGGAGGCTTTCCGCTGGGTCGTGTTCGCGCAGGTCAAGATCTCCGCGGTCAACACCGTGCTGACCAGCATCTACCTGATCGCCGTCCTGCCGATGCTCGGGGTGGAGATGCCGTTCGCGAAGGCGCTGGTCGCCGTCACTTTCTTCTGCGGTCTGCTCCCCGTGATCGGCAACCTGATCTCGAACACCATCATCGTCGTCGTCAGCCTGTCGGTCTCGTTCAGCGTGGCGCTCGGCTCGCTCGCTTTCCTGATCGTCATCCACAAGCTCGAGTACTTCCTGAATGCGCGCATCGTCGGCGGCGAGATCAAGGCTTCCGCCTGGGAGCTCCTCTGTGCGATGCTCGTCTTCGACGCGGCGTTCGGCCTGCCCGGCCTGGTCGCCGCGCCGATCTTCTACGCGTACGGCAAATCGGAGCTCCGCCAGCTCGGCCTGATATGAGGATGGGGGTGGACCTCGGCGGCACGAAGATCGAGGTCGCGATCTTCGACGAAGCCGGAGCCGAGCATCTCCGGCGGCGCGTGCCGACGCCGCACACCGGCTACGACGCTGCACTTGACGAGCTCGCGCGCGTCATCGCTGAAGCCGAACGCGAAGCCGGTGTGCGCTGCAGCGTCGGCATCGGCATGCCGGGCACTCTCTCGCCGAAGAGCGGGCGCGTGTTCAACGCCTACAACACGCCCTTCAACGGCCGCCGGCTGCAGCACGACCTTCAGGAAAAGCTCGGACGGGAAGTGCGCTTCGCCAACGATGCGAACTGCTTCGCGCTGTCCGAAGCGGTCGACGGCGCGGCGCGTGGTGCCCTGGTGGTGTTCGGCGCGATCCTCGGCACGGGCGCGGGCGGTGGCATCGTCGTCGACGGCAAGGTGCTGCAAGGACACAACGCGATCGCGGGCGAGTGGGGCCATACGCCGCTGCCGTGGATGACTCGCGACGAGCATCCCGGACCGCCGTGCTACTGCGGTCGCGCCGGCTGCATCGAGCAGTTCGTCGCCGGACCGGCGCTGCAGCGCGAAATCGCCGCGCGCGGCGAGGAGCTCGCCAACGAGCTGCACGAGGACCGGCTCGCACGGGCGTTCTCAATGGTGATCAACTTCCTCGACCCCGATGTCATCGTGCTGGGGGGCGGGCTCTCAAACATCCAGCGGCTCTACACGACCGTGCCCCGCCTTCTGCCTCGCTACGTCTACGCGCAGACCATCACGACCGCGCTCGTGCCCGCAAGACATGGCGATGCGAGCGGCGTGCGCGGCGCCGCGATGCTATGGCGTTTGACCTAGGGCGACTTGCGCAGCCGCGCAGTTGTGGATTGCCGGCGTCTTCTCGACCTTCGATTCTCGGCCGGCAACGAGCGCGTCGAATGAGGCTGCACCACCTGGCCCCCTGCCGTGACGCTTTCGACGAAGCGCACGCGCTGCGGGTCCTCATTGATTGCCTTCCTGTGCCACGGGCTCTCGGCCCATGATCGCGAGATCGGGGCCTTGCAGCCATACATGCGCGGGTTGAAGGAATACGCGGCCGCGACAAACTGCGATCTCTGCGAGCGCGTTACGTTGGCGGTGATCATCACGCCAACCGGGAGCTGCACGTTCTGGCTCACGAGCCACGCGCCCGCATCCTTCCAGATACCCTGCGCGCGCGGACCGAAATTCGGCATCACGTGATCGACGAGCAGGCAGTTCTCGTCCTCCCCAGGGCTTCCTGTCAGATCCGCGCGATAAAGCGCGTCCTGCTTCTTGCACGGCTCGATCTGCGCCAGGAACACATGCGCGATCTGTGGACGGGGCTTCGAAATGTCGCCGCTGCCGAGCATTGGGGGCGCGCTGACGGTCCGCGCCGCGAGCACGAATTTACCTTCAGGGAGAGGAATCAGTTTTCCGCCGAGCTCAAAGGCGCCGGTCACTGCCGTGCCGATCGGCGCGACGTCGAGGTTTTCGGCGGCGTTCGCCGCCGGCGTGCGGAGAACCAGCGCGGCAAGCAGAGGTCGGGTCATGGTGCCTCCCTCAGGGCCAGCGAAACTGTACGCCGCCGTGCCGGGTCTCGCTAGCGCACGAGCGCTTTCTTGATGAGCGACAGGTCTTTCACGAACTGCTTGAACGCGATCTCGCGCTCCTCATCCTCGCGCAGGCGCAAGAGCGCCGACGGGTGCAGGGTCGCGAACACGAACGGGGCGAGAGGGCTTTCAACGAACTGGCCGCGCTGGATGGAGACTTTGAAGTCCTTGCTGATGACGGCTTTCGCGGCCGTCGAGCCCAGCGCGACGACGACGTGCGGCTTGACGGTGGCGATCTCCTGCTCGAGCCATTGATGGCACGCGTCGACTTCGCGCTGTGCCGGCGTCTTGTGCAGCCGCCGCTTGCCGCGCAGCTGCCACTTGAAATGCTTCACCGCGTTCGTGACGTAGAGATGCTCGCGGTCGACGCCCGCCGCCTCGAGTCCGCAGTCGAGGAGCCGTCCGGCGGGTCCGACGAAGGGCAGGCCTTTCTTGTCCTCCTCGTCGCCCGGCTGCTCGCCCACCAGCATGACGCGCGCATGCGGGTCGCCGGCGCCGAACACCGTCTGCGTGGCGTTGGCCCACAGCGGGCAGTCCTGGCAGGCACGCGCTGCCTCGCGAATCTGCTTAAGGCTCTTGGGCATGGATCATTAGAATGCGCAGCTTGAAAAAGATTGCAGTCCTGACGAGCGGCGGCGATGCGCCCGGCATGAACGCCGCGATCCGCGCCGTGACGCGAGGCGGCCTGGCCCGCGGCTGGGAGATGGACGCCGTGCGCAACGGCTTCCAGGGCCTGCTGGATGCGGCCTTCGAGCAGATGCTGGCGCGCAACGTCGGCGGCATCATCCAGTCCGGCGGCACCGTGCTCGGCAGCGCGCGCTGCCCGGAATTCGCCGAGCCCGCGGGCCGCGCCAGGGCGCTGGCCAACCTGCGGGCCCGCGGCATCGACGCGCTCGTCGTCATCGGCGGCAACGGCTCGCAGTCCGGCTCCGCGAGTCTGGCGCGCGAAGGGTTCCCGGTGGTCGGCGTGCCGTCGACCATCGACAACGATCTCTACGGCAACGACGTGAGCATCGGCTGCGACACGGCCATCAACATCACGCTCGAGGCGATCGACCGGCTGCGCACGACCGCGTCTTCGCACAAGCGCGCCTTTGCCGTCGAGACGATGGGTCGCAATTGCGGCTACATCGCGCTCATGGCGGGCATCGCGGGCGGCGCGGAGGTGATCGCGCTGCCCGAGCACGAATTGAAGCCGGCGGACGTCGCGGAGCGCCTGCGCGCCGCTTACCAGCGCGGCAAGACGCATGCCCTGGCGGTCATCGCCGAAGGCGCCAAGTGCGGCGTGCACGAGCTGATGGAGTACTACGGCGCGCATCGCAAGTCGATCGGCTTCGACCTGCGCGTGACGCGCCTGGGTCACGTCGTGCGCGGCGGCATTCCGAGCGCGGCCGATCGCGTGCTTGCGACGCGCCTGGGCGCGGCGGCGGTCGACACGCTTGCACAAGGCAAGCATGGCGTCCTGGCCGGCATCATCAATGGAGAAGTGGCCGTCACGCCGCTTACGGAGGTTGCGGGAAAGATGCGTCCCGCCGATGCGAGCCTCCTCGAGCTCGCGCGCGTCATGGCGATCTAGTGGACCCAGCTGCTCGAGCACAGATCAGCGTGATCGAGGCAATCCTGCGGCGATGGAATCCTAATAGGCATCGGCGAATATGACTCCTATGCCCCCGGCATTCTCGGAAAGTTGCAGACGGGGGCGAGCGTCGAGGACCTCACCCGACACCTCTATGGTCTGACGACGGTCCAAATGGGACTTAAAGGAAATATAGAGCGCGACCGTCTCATCGCCACCGAACTCGTCAGCTGGTGGGTCGACAGAAGCGGCGTGTCCTAAGTGCGGTAGACCCGGTTGATGCCGGTCGTCAGGTGGTCGGCCGCGATGCCGTAGAGGTGCAGCGATACGACCCGCTTGCCGCCGCGGTTCGCCACGCGATGGATCATCTTCTGCTCGAGGTCGCGGTCGGCGAGGTCGCCCGGCCGGTAGACGAGCGTGCGGCTGACGCCGAGGTCTTCGGTGAACTGGTCCTCGGTGAGCTCGCCCTCGGCGACGCCGTACATGCACCAGACGTGGTGCCCGTGCACGGCGCTCACCTGCCCGGGCAGCCAGGTGATCGCGGTGATGACGAAGGTGTCCTTCGGATCGATGTAGAGCAGGTGCCGCATGTAGCCCTTCGGATCGCCGACGCGGTGCTCGGGCCTCAGCCAGGTCGGCTTGCGCAACGCGACGTGCAGCGTTTCCTCGAGCTCGGCGAAGTCCTGGTGCTCGGCCGAGCGCGCGAGGCGCGCCAGCGCCGGGTGAATCGGGTTCATGCCAACCCCTCCATCAATTGGACGCGGACCGGTTCACCGGCCCTGACGGTGCCGCGCTCGTGCTCGAGCACGATGAAGCAGTTCGCCTCCGCCATGGAGCGCAACACCCCCGACCCTTGCTGGCCGGTGATGCGCACCTTCCATACATTGGCCTCTCTGAACAGCACGCCACGCTGATATTCGGTGCGACCGGGCACCTTGCGCAAGTTCTCCGCTGCCGTGGCGCTCAAGAGCGGGATTGCATAGTCGTCGCGCCGGCCGGAGAGGTGCAGCAAGGCGTCGCGCACGAACTGGTAGAAGGTGACCATCACGGCGACCGGATTCCCCGGCAGTCCAAAGAGGTAGGCGTTGCCGATGCGGCCGAAGGCCATGGGCCGGCCAGGCCGCATGGCGATCCTCCAGAAGAGCACCTCGCCGAGCTTGGCCATCAGCTGCCTGATGAAGTCGGCCTCGCCGACCGATACGCCGCCCGTGGTGATGATCGCGTCGGCCTTCGCGGCGCGTTCAAGCGCCGCCTCCAGCGCCCGCGGATCGTCGCGCACCACGCCGAGGTCCTCGATCTCTACACCCAGGCGCTCGAGCATGCCGTGCAGCGAGTAGCGGTTGGAATCGTAGACCTCGCCGTCTTTCAGCTTGGCTCCGATCGAGGCGAGCTCATCACCTGTGGAGAAGAACGCGACGCGGAGCTTGCGGCGCACGCGTACTTCGCCGATGCCGAGCGATGCGATGAGGCCGAGTTCCGCCGGGCGCAGGCATTTGCCCGGCGAGAGGACGGGCAGGCCGATCTTCAGGTCTTCGCCCGCATAGCGTACGTTCTGTGCGCGCTTCTGTCCTGGCGGCACGATGACGCGGTTGCCTTCGCGCTTCACCACCTCCTGGACGACGACCGTGTCCGCTCCGGCCGGGATCACCGCGCCCGTCATGATGCGCACGCATTCGCCGGCGCCGAGGGTGCCGTTGAACGGCTTGCCGGCGAGCGCGATGCCGATCTCCTCAAGTGGCTGGTCGCGCGGTGGCTCAATATCGGCGAAGCGAACCGCATAGCCGTCCATCGCCGAGTTGTCGTGCGACGGCACGTTGATGCCCGGCACGATTTCCTCGGCCAGCACACGGCCGAGCGCTGCGCGCACCGGGACTTTCTCATCGGCAGCGATCGGCGTGATGCAGGCGCGCATGGCTTCACGTGCCTTGTCGACGTGCAATGCGTCCGGATCGTAGCCGTCGAGGCAGCTGACGATCTTCTTGATGGCGCTCATGCGACCCTCTCGGGAAAAGGGGTCAGAGCAATTTTCCGCTTACAAAGCGACCACGAGGCGCGATCGATTTGTTTCAAGAAAATTGCTCTGACCCCTTTTCTCATGCGCGGCCGAGCTCTTCGAGGGTGTTGATGTTGCGGAAGGCGTCGGCCTCGTCGCCGAAGTTGACTTCGACGACTTTGAGCGATGCATACCACGCATCGATCTTGCGTCCGCCGCCGGCGAGAAACGCTTCCAGGTTGCCGGCGACGGAGCGCCGCACGAGCGCAAATACCGGATGCGGCTGGTCGCCGGTCTTCGCTACCGCCAGGTCATTGGCGCCCAAATGCTGCTGCAGACGCGCCACCAGATCGGAGGCCAGGAATGGCGAGTCGCAAGGCACGGTCACCGCGAGCGATTGCGAAACGGCGGCCAGTCCGGCATGCAATCCGGCCAGGGGCCCGGCGAAGCCGCCGACGCGATCCGGCACCACGCGGTGGCCGAAGGCGCCGTAGCGCTCGAGATTCTGGTTGGCGTTGATCACGATCTCGTCCACCTGCGGCGTGAGACGCGCGAGCACGTGCTCCACCATCGCCTTGCCGCGCAGCATCTGCAGGCCTTTGTCGACGCCGCCCATGCGCCGTCCCAGGCCGCCCGCGAGCACGATGCCGCTGATTCCCTGCATCGGAAGATTTTACGGTTAAGCTTCGACCCATGAATAAGAGCCGCTGGCTCGCGCCATTTCTCAATCTCGGGCACTTCGTCGACCATCTGGCGATGCTTGTCTTTCCTACGGTCGTGCTGGCGCTCGCGCGCGAGTGGCAGCAGCCGTATTCCGAGCTGCTGCCGCTTACGCTGGGCGGCTTCATCGCCTTCGGCGCCTTCGCTTTGCCGGCGGGCTGGCTCGCCGATCACTGGAGCCGCTACAAGATGATGGTGGTTTTCTTCCTCGGCATCGGCGCTGCGCTCTTCCTCACCGGCTTTGCCAGCACGCAATGGCAGGTCGGCCTCGGCCTCACCGTCGTCGGCATCTTCGCCGCGATCTATCACCCGGTCGGCATCGCCATGCTGGTCGCCGCGCCGACGAAGCTCGGTGCCGCGCTCGGCTGGAACGGCCTGTGGGGCAACCTCGGCCTTGCGGCCGCGGCGCTGATCTCGGGGGCGCTGATGGACCTGTGGGGCTGGCGCGCCGCGTTCTTCGTGCCGGGCATCATGGCGATGGCGATCGGCGTCGCGTTCCTCCTCGTCGTGCCGGATCCGGGGCCGGTGAAGAAAACCTCGAAGTCGATCGGCCTGCACATCGACCAGCGAACGATGACGCGGATCTTCGCGATCCTGCTGGTCGCCACGGCCTGCGGCGGCGTGATCTTCAACTCGACGACGGTCGCGATGCCGAAGGTGTTCGACGAGCGGCTGCGCAGCCTCACGCAGACCAACCTCGGCATCGGCGCGCTGGTGGCGGTGGTGTATTCCATGGCCGCATTCGCGCAGCTCGCGATGGGCGCGCTCATCGACCGCTTCGAGCTGCGGCGTCTGATGATCGGCATCGCGCTCGTGCAGATCCCGTTGCTGGCGCTGGCGGCGAATCTCCAGGGCTGGGCAATGCTCGCCGGCGCGTTCGCCATGATGCTCGCCGTGTTCGGCCAGATCCCGCTCAATGACGCGATCGTCGGCAAATATTGCGCCGACGAATACCGCGCGCGCGTGCTCGCGGTGCGCTACGTGGTGTCGTTGGGCGTGGCGGCGATCGCCGTGCCGCTCATCGCGCTACTGCACCGTACCGAGGGGGGATTCCGCAACGTCTTCCTGGTGCTGGCGATGCTCGCCGCCGGGATGCTGGCCGCGTCGCTCTTCTTCCCCGCGCGACCCGTCGCCAAGCCGATTACCGCCTAAGCTACTGTGGCCGGCTGCGTCGAGGTTCGCTTCAGCCGTTCTTTGCCGCTGAAGGCGAGGTAGTGCTTGCCGCTCGCGCGGCCGAGCATGGTCATGCCGACCTTCCGCGCGATCTCGTGCCCCATGTGCGTGAGGCCGGAACGCGAGACGAGGAAAGGAATGCGCATCTGGGCGCACTTGATGACCATCTCGGACGTCAGGCGGCCGGTCGTGTAGAAGACCTTGTCGGCGCCGTCGATGCCGTCGAGCCACATGAAGCCGGCGATCGCATCGACCGCGTTATGCCGGCCGACGTCCTCGACGAACATCAGGATCTCGCCCTGCGTGTCGGCGAGCGCGCAACCGTGCACCGCGCCCGCCTGCTTGTAGATCGTCTCGTGGCGGCGCACGTTGTCGAGCAGCACGAAGAGATTTTCGTCGGTCAGCGTGACGTCGTCGCGCAGCTTGACCTGGTCGATCTCTTCCATCAGCTCGCCGAATACCGTGCCTTGCCCACAGCCGGAAGTGACGGTGCGCTTGCCGAGCTGGAGCTCGCGGCCGTGCGTCGTCGTCACGGCGGCGGACTCCGTCTCCCAGTCCACCTGCACCGAGCGGATCTCCTCGAGTGACTGCACGAGCCGCTGGTTGCGCAGGTAGCCGATGATGAGCGCCTCGGGCGCGTGGCCGAGCGTCATCAGCGTGACGATCTCGCGCTTGTCGACATAGAGCGTGAGGGGATGCTCGCCGGCGATCGAGGTCGGCACCATCTCGCCGCGCTCGTTGTACGCCTCGACTTCGAACGTCGCCGGCCTGGCGGCGTTCGTCAGCTGTGGCCGGTAATCAGCCACCGATGTAGGACATCTCGACTTTGCGCTGCTTCGCCGTCTCGGCGGTGCGGATCTCGGAGTAGCGGTCGGCACGCCGCTGCCACACCGCGGCGATCTCGTTGCGCAGATCCTCATCGCTTGCGCCGGCGCGCAGCAGCGCCTTGAGGTCGTGGCCCGCGTCGGCGAACAGGCAAGTGAAGAGCGAGCCCTCGGTGGAGAGCCGCATGCGCGTGCAGGAGGCGCAGAAGGCCTGCGTGACCGAAGAGATGACGCCGATCTCGCCGGCGCCATCGACATAGCGCCAACGTTCGGCCACCTCGCCCGCATAGTGGGCATCGACGGGCTCGAGCGCCCAGTGCGCGGAGATGCGCTTGACCACCTCTGCGGACGGCACGACATCGTCCATGCGCCAGCCGTTGGTGCTGCCGACATCCATGAATTCGATGAAGCGCACGATGTGACCGGTGCCGCGCCAGCGCTCGGCCATGCGCACGATGTCCTGGTCGTTGACGCCGCGCTTCACCACGGTGTTGATCTTGATCGGTGCGAGGCCTTCTGCCGCTGCGACGTCGATGGCCTCGATCACTTTCGCGACCGGGAACTCGGCATCATTCATCGCGCGGAACGTGGCGTCGTCGAGCGAATCGAGGCTGACCGTCACTCGCCGCAGGCCCGCATCCTTCAGCGCACGGGCATGCCGGGCGAGGAGGGAGCCATTGGTCGTAAGCGTCAGCTCGGCCGGCAGCTCGGCGAGCATGGCGACCAGGCGATGCAGCTCGCGGCGCACCAGCGGCTCGCCGCCCGTGAGGCGGATCTTCTTTACGCCGAGCCCGACGAAGATCCGCGCGAGGCGCGTGATCTCTTCGAACGACAGGATCGCGCTATACGGCAGAAATGGATGATCGGCGCCGAACATCTCGCGCGGCATGCAATAGACGCAGCGGAAATTGCAGCGATCGGTGACCGAGATGCGAAGGTCGTGCATCGCCCGCGCGCGCGTGTCGACCAGCGGGCCGCCGGTAAACGGCGCGGCGCTGGAGCGCGCAGAAACGAGGGGAATGACCTTCTTCATCGTGCTGTTTCTCTGGGGGAAATCATAACAGACGCGTTATAGTGCCGGGCTGTGGAAAGACCGACTTTCCCGATCGCGATCGTGATGCAGCGCAGGCCGGCGCAGAGCCGCTGGGCGGACTTCATCTGGGAGCCGTTCGGTGTCGTGCCGAGCCCCGGAAGCGGCAAGAAGCTGCTTGTTGAGCAGGCCGGCCTGGTGCAGTGGCTGCACGACGGCTTCACGCTCGAGCTTCATCGCGACGAGGCCGAGGGCTATTACCTCAACCTCACGGCGCCCGATCCGCGCGTCTTCATCCTTTGGCGCATGGAAGGCCATGACGCGCTGCCGGTGCATGTGACCGTGAGCTCGGAAGAGGCGGCCCGCTGGCTCGACGGTGGCCATTTCGTCGATGGCGTGAAGATGCCGCCGGAGATATTTGCCTGGGTCGGCGAATGGGTCGAGAAGAACTACCGGCCGAAGCCGCCGCAGAAGCGCATCAAGCCGAGCTCGTTCCTTCATCCGAAGGATCGGGTCTGATGTCGGAGGAAAAGGAAGCCTTCCTCTCGCGCTGGTCGCGTCTCAAGCGCGAGCCGCCGATCGAGAAGACGGCGGAGCCGGAAACGCCCGCGCCCGTCCTGCCGCCCGCTTTACCTCCCGTGGAGAGCCTGACGCCGGAATCGGATTTCGCGGGCTTCATGCATCCCAAGGTGGAGGACGATCTGCGGCGCCTGGCGCTGAAGAAGCTTTTCGGCGATCCGCATTTCAACGTGGCCGATCCGTTCGAGCCGTTTTCGGGCGACTGGACGGGCGGCGAGCCGATCACGCCGGAGCTGCTGGCGACGCTGAACCAGGCGCGCAGCGTGCTCTTCAGCGAGCAGGAAAAAAAGCCCGAGGCCGAGCCGGCGCAGAAGACGGAGGGGGAACCGAAGCAAGATGAGCCTGGACGGCAAGACACTTAAGGTCTGCAGCTGCAACCGCACGGTCGGCATCGACGCCAAGGCACTCGCGGCGGCGTTGAAGTCGAGCGAGCCTATCGTGGTGCACGACCAGCTGTGCCGTCGGGATGCGGCGGCATATCAGGCGGCGCTCGGCGAATCCGACGTGATCGTGGCGTGCACGCAGGAGGCGGCGCTTTTCAGCGATCTCGCGGAGCAGGCGCACGCGAGCGCCAACCTGAAATTCGTCAATGTCCGTGAACACGGCGGATGGGGTGCGCGTCCTGGCGAAGGAACGCCAAAGATAGCGGCGCTCCTCGCGATGGCGGCGCTGCCAGATCCGGAGCCGACGCCCGCGGTGGACTTCAAGTCTGGCGGCGAGGTTCTGATCATCGGCCCGGCCAAGGCAGCACTGGACTGGGCCGAGCGCCTCGCATCGCAGCTCGGCGTGAGCGTGCTCGTCACCGGCGGGGGCGGCGAGCTGCCGCTCGAGCGCAGGTATCCGGTGTGGTCCGGACGCGTGACGCGGCTCGAGGGCTGGCTCGGCGCGTTCGACGTCGAATGGCGGCAGGAAAATCCGATCGACCTCGAGCTCTGCACGCGCTGCAACGCCTGCGTGCGCGCCTGCCCGGAGGACGCGATCGGCTACGACTACCAGGTCGACATGGCGAAGTGCAAGGCGCACCGCCAGTGCGTCACCGCTTGCGGAGCGATCGGTGCGATCGATTTCTCGCGCGGCGATGTGGCGCGGAGCGAGAAGTTCGACCTGGTGCTCGACCTCTCGCGCGAGCCGCACATCCGGCTGCACCAGCTGCCGCAGGGGTACTTTGCACCGGGCGATGATCCGCTCGAGCAGGCGCTCGCCGCGCGCGAGCTGGCGAGCCTCGTGGGCGAGTTCGACAAGCCGCGCTTCTTCCGCTATCGCGAGAAGATCTGCGCGCACAGCCGCTCGGGGCGCGAGGGCTGCAACCAGTGCATCGATGTCTGCTCGAGCGGCGCGATCCGCGCCGACGGCGATCACGTCAAGGTCGAGCCGCACCTCTGCGCGGGCTGCGGTGGCTGCGCCACGGTGTGTCCGTCGGGCGCGATGACTTATGCCTATCCTCCGGTGCCGGATCTCGGTTTGCGCCTGAAGTCGCTGCTCAATACCTATCGCGACGCCGGCGGCAAGGACGCGTGCATCGTTTTCCACGACGCCGACGACGGGCGCAAAGCAGTGCTCGCGCACGGCCGTCACGCGGGATTGCCGGCGCGCTCGATTCCCTTCGAGTGCTTCCATGTCGCCTCCATCGGCATCGACCTCGTCCTCGCTGCGATTGCCTACGGCGCGAGCCAGGTTCGCATCGTGGTGACCGAGAAGGTTGCGGACGGTTATGTTGCCGCCCTAGAGCGCCAGCTCGGGTACGCGCAGACCGTCCTCACCGCGCTGGGTTACGCCGGCGTCCATGCCGCGCTCATCAGGAATCTCGCCGAGCTCGACAGGCTTTCGCCCGCGGCAACGGTGGCGAAGCCGGCGGCGTTCAACCTCTCGCCGGAGAAGCGCACGACGCTCGATTTCGCCATCGACCACCTCGCAAAGCACGCGCCGACGCCGAAGCAGGCGATCCCGCTGGCAGCGGGCGCACCATTCGGCGCGATTACGGTGAACCAGCAAACGTGCACGCTGTGCAAGGCCTGCATCGGCGCCTGCCCCGAGGCGGCGCTGCTCGATTCGCCCGACACGCCGCAGCTCAGGTTCATCGAGAGGAATTGCGTGCAGTGCGGGCTCTGCGCGAGCACCTGCCCGGAGGATGCGATCCGCCTGGTTCCACGGCTCGGCCTCGGCGCGCAGGTCAGGGAGGCGGTGACATTGAACGAGGCGGAGCCGTTCAACTGCGTGCGCTGCAGCAAGCCGTTCGGCACGCGCCCGATGATCGAGAACATGCTCGGCAAGCTCGCCGGCCACTCGATGTTCGCCGGCGGCGTGCGGCGGCTGCAGATGTGCGCCGACTGCCGCGTGGTCGACATGATGGAGAACCGCGCGGAAGCGCAGATTACCGATCTGCCCAAATGAGCCTGTCGCCCGAGGACCAGGCGCGGGCGAATTTCTATGCGTTGCTATCGCGCCTCTTCTACGCAGCGCCGGATGGCGGACTGCTGGCCGCGCTAGCCCAGGCTGATGAGCTCGAAGCGGACGATCCGATAATCGCAGAGTGCTGGCGTGCGCTCGCCAAGGCGTCGGCGGGCGCCGATGCCGAAGCAGTGCGCGAGGAATACGAGACCGCCTTCGTCGGCACCGGGCGCGCTCCTATCACACTGTATGCGAGCGCTTATTCCGTCCGGTACACGAACGAGATGCCGCTCGCACCGCTACGCGGGGAGCTCGCGGCGCTCGGGCTGGCACGTCGCAACGAAGCCGCCGAGCCCGAAGATCACATCGCGGCGCTGTGCGACGCGATGCGTCACCTGATCGCAGAGCAGCAACGCGACCTTGACGAGCAGCGGCGCTTCTTCGAGCGCTGGATCCAACCCATCGCCGAGCCATTGTGCGATGCAATAGAAAAGTGTGAGCACACGTCGTTGTACAAATCGGTCGGGCGATTGGCCAGAGCCTTCTTTTCTGTGGAGCAATCGGCTTTTGAAATGCTCTAGAATCGGTCGCGCAATTCACCCGCATAACTATTAGATCGACGGAGGGGCCTTCATGAGCGACCGCAGCAAGCGTCTCTCGCGACGTAATTTCCTGTTGACTCTCGGTGCCGGCGGCGCGGCGACTGCCGCGGCGGTCGTGGCGACGAGAGCGCCTTCCACCGAGCCGGCTCCGGCGAGCAACGACAAGCGTGCAACTCGCGGCTATCAGACGAGCGAGCACGTCAACAACTACTACCGCACTACCAAGGTTTAGGGAGCCCCACATGCTTCTGACCCGCAAAGCAGCGAGCCAAGCGGTTGCCCAGTCACGCCTGTCGGGCAGACTCTCGGGCGCGGTGGCGAAAACGATGGACCGCCGCACGTTCCTCAAGCGCTCCGGCGTTGGCGTAAGCGGTGCCGCCGTTGCCGCGCAGCTGCCGTTCTCGATGATCGGCGCCGCGCAGGCGAAGGAAGAGCAGACCAGCGGCAGGATCGAGGTCAAGCGCACGATCTGCACGCATTGCTCGGTGGGCTGCTCGATCGACGCCGTGGTGCAGAACGGCGTCTGGATCCGCCAGGAGCCGGTGTTCGACTCGCCGATCAACCTCGGCGCGCACTGCGCGAAGGGCGCCTCGATCCGCGAGCACGGCATCACGCACGATTCGCACCGCCTGAAGTACCCGATGAAGCTCGAGGGCGGCAAGTGGAAGCGCGTCACCTGGGACCAGGCCTACGACGAGATCACGAAGAAGCTCACCGACATCCGCAAGGACAGCGGTCCCGATGCGCTTTTCGTCGTCGGCTCCTCGAAGCACAGCAACGAGCAGGCGCAGCTGATGCGCAAGTGGGTGTCGCTCTGGGGCACGAACAACACCGACCACCAGGCGCGCATCTGCCATAGCACCACGGTCGCCGGCGTGGCTCAGACCTGGGGCTACGGCGCGATGACCAACTCGTACAACGACGAGCAGAACTCGAAGTCGCTGCTGTTCCTCGGCTCGAACGCGGCGGAAGCGCATCCGGTGTCGATGCTGCACACGCTGCACGCCAAGGAGAACGGCTGCAAGGTGATCGTCGCCGACCCGCGCTTCACGCGCACCGCGGCGAAGGCCGACATGTACGTGCGCACGCGCTCCGGCGCCGACATACCGTTCCTCTTCGGTGTCCTCTACCACGTGTTCAAGAACGGCTGGGAGGACAAGGAATACCTCAAGGCCCGCGTCTACGGCATGGACGAGGTGAAGAAGGAAGTGATGGCCAAGTGGACCCCCGACAAGGTGACGGAAGCCTGCGGCGTTCCCGAGGCCGAGGTGCTGGCGGTGGCGAAGACGCTGGCCGAAAACCGGCCGGGCTTCATCATCTGGGCCATGGGCCAGACGCAGCACAACAACGCCAACGCCGTGGTGCGCGCCTCGAACATCCTGATGCTTGCGCTCGGCAACGTCGGGCGCTCGGGCGGCGGCTGCAACATCTACCGCGGCCACGACAACGTGCAGGGCGCGACCGACGTCGGCCCGAACCCCGACACGCTGCCCGGCTACTACCCGGTGGCGGTGCCCGGCTCCTGGACGCACTGGGCGCGCGTCTGGAACGTCGATCTCGCCTGGCTCAAGGGCCGCTATGCCTCCGAAGCCCTGATGGCCAAGCCCGGTATGACCGTTTCGCGCTGGATCGACGGCGTGCTCGAGAAGAACGATGCGATCGACCAGGATCCGAACCTGCGCGCGATCTTCTTCTGGGGCCACGCGCCGAACAGCCAGTCGCGCGGCCTCGAGATGCTCGAAGCGATGAAGAAGATCGATCTCATGGTGGTGATCGATCCGTATCCGTCGGCGAGCGCGGCGATGTTCGCCAAGGTGAGGAAGGACGGCGCCTACCTGCTGCCGGCAGCGAGCCAGCTTGAAACCGAGGGCTCGGTGACCGCCTCGAACCGCTCGCTGCAGTGGCGCGAGAAGGTGATCGACCCGGTGTTCGATTCGCGCACCGACCAGATGATCATGTACCAGCTCGCGGTGAAGCTCGGCTTCGCCGACCAGTTCCTCGGCAAGAAGGACGGCAAGCAGAACATCCGCCTGGTGAAGGGCAAGGGCGGCATGGACGAGCCGTCGATGGAAGACACGCTGCGCAACGAGATCAACAAGGGCGCGTGGACCATCGGCTACACCGGCCAGTCGCCCGAGCGGCTGCAGGCCCACATGCGCAACCAGCACCAGTTCGATGTGAAGACGCTGCGCGCGAGAGGCGGCAAGGACGCGAAGACCGGCTATGACCTCACCGGCGACTACTACGGGCTGCCGTGGCCGTGCTACGGCAGCGCGGCGATCAAGCATCCGGGCTCGCCGAATCTCTACGACAACTCGAAGCACGTGATGGATGGCGGCGGTTGCTTCCGCGCGCTCTTCGGCGTGGAGAAGGACGGCGTCAACCTGCTCGCCGAGGACGGCTCGTATCCGAAGGGTGGCGAGATCACGACCGGGTATCCCCAGTTCGATCATGTGCTGCTCAAGAAACTGGGCTGGTGGGACGAGCTGACGGATGAGGAAAGGAAAGAAGCCGAGGGCAAGTCCTGGGCGAACGACCTCTCCGGCGGCATCCAGCGCGTGGCGATGAAGCACGGCTGCCATCCGTTCGGCAACGCCAAGGCGCGCGCCGTCGTGTGGAACTTCCCCGACCCGATCCCGCAGCACCGCGAGCCGTTGTATTCGCCGCGGCCCGATCTCGTCGAGAAATATCCGACGCACGACGACGTCAAGGTCTTCTGGCGCCTGCCGACGCTGTTCAAGTCGGTGCAGCAAAAGGCGGTGAAAGACGAGATGCACAAGAAGTTCCCGCTGATCCTGACCAGCGGCCGCCTGGTGGAATACGAAGGCGGCGGCGACGAGACGCGCTCCAACCCGTGGCTCGCCGAGCTGATGCAGGAGAACTTCGTCGAGCTCAACCCGAAGACCGCCGCCGACCGCAGCATCCGCAACGGCGAGTACGTCTGGGTCTCGTCGCCTTCCGGCGCCAAGATCAAAGTGAAGGCGAAGGTGACCGAGGGCATCGGTCCCGACACGGTGTTCATCCCGTTCCACTTTGCCGGCTGGTGGCAGGGCGAGGACATGCTGCCCTACTACCCCGAGGGCGCGGCGCCGATCGTGCGCGGCGAGGCGGTAAACACCGCCACGACTTACGGCTACGACCGGGTGACGATGATGCAGGAAACCAAGACCACGCTGTGCGAAGTGGCGAAGGCATAAGGGAGACACCATGGCCAGAATGAAATTCCTGTGCGACGCCGAGCGCTGCATCGAGTGCAACGGCTGCGTCACCGCCTGCAAGAACGAGAACGAGGTGCCGTGGGGCGTGAACCGCCGCCGCGTCGTCACGATCAACGATGGCGTGGTCGGCGCGGAGAAGTCGATCTCGGTGGCGTGCATGCACTGCTCGGATGCGCCGTGCATGGCGGTATGCCCGGTCGACTGCTTCTACCGCACCGATGACGGTGTCGTGCTGCACGACAAGGACCTCTGCATCGGTTGCGGCTACTGCTTCTACGCCTGTCCCTTCGGCGCACCGCAGTTCCCGCAGGCCGGCGCGTTCGGCCTGCGCGGCAAGATGGACAAATGCACCTTCTGCGCGGGCGGCCCAGAGCCCGACCGCAGCGAGGCGGAGTTCCGCAAGTACGGGCGCAACCGCCTCGCCGAAGGCAAGCTGCCGGCGTGCGCGGAAATGTGCTCGACCAAGGCGCTGCTCGGTGGCGATGGCGACGTCATCGCCGACATCTACCGCGAGCGCGTGCTGCGCCGTGGCCGCGGTGCCGATCTGTGGGGCTGGAGCTCGGCCTACGGCGTGCGCCCGGGCGCGCAACCGCCGGTGCAGCAGCCTGCGGCGACGAGCGGCAAATCATGAGACTGCTGCTCGCGTTTGTCGCCGCCCTCGGCCTGGTCGCCTGCGGCGAGAAGGAACAGGTCGTGGTCTACAAGCAGGGCAAGTACCAGGGCAAGCCCGACAACCGCTCGTGGGACAACGCGCCGCTGCCGGCCGAGTTTCGCGGCGGCGAGTGGAAGCAGGGCGACCGCACGAGCTGGGAAGAGAGCGTGAAGACGCGCCAGCTCGCGCAGCACGAGTACCGGCGCATCTACCAATAGCGCGGGCACGGAGGAGCGATGAGGGTATTGATCCTTTTGCTGTCTCTTCTCCTCGCGGGAGGCGCGGCCGCGCAATCGCAATCGCAGCAGGTGCCGGAGCCTGCCCCGCGCGAGAACGTCAAGGATCAGCAGCAGCGCCCGGTAGTGCAGCCGGGCAACAACGCGCCGTTCTATCGAGAAGTACGCGGCGGCCCGCAGACGCCCTATACGACGACCAGCGCGCGCGGCCGGGAGACCGATGTATTGATCCAGTCCTGGGGCGATACCTGGCGCCGGATCCGCAACGGGCCGGTGACGTTCTACGGCGGCTGGATGCTGGTGCTTGTCATGGCGGCGATCCTCGGCCTCTATCTATGGAAGGGGCCGGTAAAGCTGAGCGAGCCGCTCAGCGGCCGCCAGATGCGCCGCTTCTCGCCGTTCGAAATGAGCGTGCACTGGTCGACCGCCATCAGCTTCTGCCTGCTCGGCCTGTCGGGCCTGATCATGTTGTTCGGCAAGCACGTGCTGCTGCCCGTCTTCGGCTACACGCTCTTTGGCTGGCTCACCGCGTTGTCGAAGAACCTGCACAACTTCGTCGCGCCGCTTTTCATCGTCTCGGTGATCGCGATGGTGCTGATCTGGGCGCGCGACAACCTGTGGAAGTCGTACGACGGGCAATGGCTACGCCGCGCCTGGGCGTTTTTTCTTAAGAATGAGCACATCCCGTCGGGTCGCTTCAACGCCGGCGAGAAGGTGTGGTTCTGGGCGGGCGTGCTGCTGCTTTCGGTGATGGTCGCCTGGAGCGGGCTCGTGCTGCTGTTCCCGAACTTCGACCAGACGCGCCACACGATGCAGGAAGCCTGGATCTGGCACGTTTCGGCGGCGCTGCTCTACATCGCGGCGTCGCTCGGCCACATCTACATGGGCACCATCGGCGTCGAGCACACCTACGACAACATGCGGCACGGCGTGACCGACGAGACCTGGGCGAAGGAACACCACCGCATCTGGTACGACGAGGTCAAGTCCGGCCGCCGTCCCGAGCCCGCCGGCGGCGCGGTGCCCGCGGGTGCGCCGCACATGAGGGAGAAGCCATGAAGAAGATCTTGCTCGCGCTGCTTGCCGGAGGACTGATCGGCGCGATGGCCGCGCAGGCCAAGCTGCCGGCGGCGCCGCCGAAATCCGACGCCGAGAAGGCGGCCGAGGCGCAGAAGGCGGCCGCGGCGAAGGAGAAGGATGCCGCCGATCTCAACAGGGCAATGGACAAGGCGGTCGCGAACTACAAGAAAAACCACGCCGCCATGGGCAAGAAGTGAAACCGATCCTCGCACTCGCGTTCACTGTTGCGCTCGCGGGCTGTTCGAGCATGCAGCAACCGGCGGGACCCAGCGCGCGAGCCGATCTCCAGCCAACGAAGGGCAACCGCGCACAGGGCAGCGCGACCTTCACGCAGATGGGCGACAAGGTGCGCGTCGTGGCCGACGTGAGCGGGCTCAACCCGGGGCAGGAGCACGGTTTCCACATCCACGAAGCGGGCGACTGCAGCTCGGGCGACGGCATGAGCACCAAGGGCCACTTCAACCCGCTCGGCAAGCAGCACGCGCACTACTCGATGCCCGAGCGCCACGCCGGCGACATGCCGGCGATCAAGGCGGACGCCAGTGGCAACGCGCACCTCGATGCCATGCTCGACGTCATGACGGTGAATCCCGGCCCGACGAGCGTCGTCAGCCGCGGCCTCATCGTTCACGCCGGGTCGGACGACTACAAGACGCAGCCCACCGGCAACGCCGGCGCGCGCGTCGCCTGCGGGATCATCCAGAAGACTTCGTAGTACCCCGTCTCGTGAGGAGGAGGGGGCGAAAGGGCGCCGCAAGGCGCCCTTTCTTTTTTGTGCCCTAACGCTGCACGGCTAGCTAAGCATTACATCAGTCCAATCGGGTGCTGAACCGCCGGAAGCCACCGTGCGAATGAATTCCTGCAAAGCTCTTCTGAGGAGCGAATCTAACTTCGCGTTGAACGTCCCCAAGTCGATTGCTTTGGACCGTACCTCTGGCGTTGCGCCATGCACTACTTTGCTGCGAAGGTCGTACGCATCGCGCATGAAGCGCGATACTTCTCTGCGCTCACTGAGTGCGGTCTCTAAGAAGCGAGCGGTTCGCATCGAAAGTCGATGACGGATTTCACCCTGATTTTCGGTATCCGTCAGAAACATCGCTTCAGCTGCAATCAGATAGTCAAGTAGTCGATCCTCTTCTCGCTTCCTTTCAGCGGCATACACGAATCGGCGGACTGCAACTTCCAGCCAGCGTGCCCGAGCAACACCAAGGCTTTCTAAGTCTTGGAAGAGCGTTCTAAGGGACGCGGCATCATTAGACGTCAACACATAAGTACCTGGCCCGGGCGGTGTCTCCGGCGGGGTCACTCTATAACCGACACCAGTCTGAAAAAATCCTCTGGCGCGGGTCAAGCTTCCCGCAACATGTAGCTGCCCCCGCTTGTAGACATGTAGTGCGCGTATTAGGAGATGTTCATTCACTTCCTCCAAGAATTCCTTAACCTCTGCTTTTGGAGCAGATGGGTCGGCAAAAGCCGCGTCACCGATCCTTCGCGGTGAGTAAATCTGATTGCGTATAGCGCCATGGTGAATTTCGATCACTGTATTTGCACCAAAGCCGCCCGTCGGCAATTCACGGCCCAGGACGAAGCTGTGTGTCAACAAGTCACAAACCTCATCATCGGTCAGTCGACTCAAGGACAAGCCAGGCGCGATTTCAATGTCCTCGCTAATTGACAAGCCTAATATCGGAGTTAGTCGCTCGTTCAAAACAGAGTCCGAATACAGCTCGGACTCATAGGACTGGTAAAGGCTCTGAAAGACTCCTTGTTCGAACTTGGCAGACGACTTGTGCATTTCATAGCCGAGGTGATTTATTAGCCGAAAGGCATCCACACGTACGCCGCCGAGCAATGAGCCGACTAGATTGTCTACGAGTGGCAGAAGCGCTGGATCGCTTCGAAACGCATCCAACGCGTCTAAATAGGGCTTCGACTGCTCGAGCGAACCACGGAGTGTGCTCTGAATGTAAATCGGGAACTGCTTTGTTTCCTGCTGCTGGATGAATGACTGTCCCTCCCCTTTCTTCCAGCGAAGCTGTTCTAGGACGAACTGCTTCCCACCGCCGGCGAGGTAAGACTGTATCTGGTCTGCCAGATGCTCGGTGTATCGACGGAGTGCGTCAGACAGTCGCTCATTTCTGACTCGAAAACCCGAAGAGCTCATTCGACTCCTTGCGCATCCAAATGCACCTTCGCGTGCAGATGAGTTGCTCGCTTTACGCGATTTCTTGGATGCCTTCGACCGCGATCAGCTTGCCGCGCGAGGCCTTCTGCCGCAGCTTGATGAGGGGTGCGTACTCGGGCGAGCGGTACCACTCGCGCGCCTTCGCCATGGTCGGGAACTCGAGCACCACGAGGCGCTTCGGCGTCCAGCCGCCTTCGAGCGATTCCCACCGTGCCGCCGCGCACGACGAACCGGCCGCCGTGCTTTTCGATCGTGGCCATGACCTGCTTGCCCGTACTCGCCGTAGGTTGCGGGATCCGTCACCTCGATCTCGCCGATCACGTAAGCCGCCATGCGCTGCCTCCTAGAAGAACAATCGTAGCGCGACGCCCAGCGCCGCCATGACGAGGACGAGCTCCACGAGTCCGCGCTTGAAACCGAAGGCGAGTATCGCCGCCAGAATGACGAGCGCGGCAACCGTGAGGTCGAGCGCCAGCGGGTCGAATGCGTACCAGCGGAACGGCCCCGCCCGGACTTCGCGCACCTGGCCGAAGAGCACATGCAGGGCGAACCAGACCGTGAGATTGAGGATCACGCCGACCACCGCCGCCGTGATCGCCGCAAGCGCCGCGGACAGCCGCTGGTTGGCGCGCAGCTGGTCGACGAACGGTGCGCCGGCGAAAATCAGCGTCATCGGCGGCACGAAGGTCACCCAGGTCGTCAGCGCGGCACCGATGACGCCTGCCCCGAGCGGTGAGAACGGCAGCGGATTGCGATATGCGGCGAGGAAGCCCACGAACTGCGTGACGAGGATCAGCGGCCCGGGCGTGGTCTCGGCGAGGCCCAGCCCGTCGACCATCTCCGGGGCGCTCATCCAGTGGTAGCTCTCGACCGCCTGCTGCGCCATATAGGCGAGCAGTGCGTAGGCGCCGCCGAAGCTCACCACCGCGAGTTTCGAGAAGAACAGGCCGATGTCCGCCAGCACGTGGTTCCGACCCAGACAGAGCACAACGGCGATGATCGGGATCCACCAAAGCACAACACCGGTCGCGAGCGCGATGGCGAGGTGCCGCCAGCGGCCGGGTAGCGGCGGCGCGGGTTGGGCGTCGCTCTTCCGGCCGGTCGCGATGCCGGCCGACGCGGCGGCGATGACGATGAGCGGGAAGGGGATGGCGAGGAAGTGGATGCCGATGAATGCCGCCGCGGCGACGCCGACCAGGAAGCGGGTCTTCAGTGCGCGCTTGCCGATGCGGATGAGCGCCTCGACGACGATGACGAGCACCGTCGCCTTGATGCCGAAGAGCGCCCCTTCCACCGCCGGGATACCGCGGCCGAGCGCATAGAGGATGCTCAGCGCGAGCATGACGAGCGCCCCGGGCAGCACGAACAGGATGCCGGCGGCCAGGCCGCCGCGCGTGCCGTGCAGCAGCCAGCCCATGTAGGTAGCGAGCTTGGTGGCCTCCGGGCCGGGCAGCAGCACGCAGAAGTTGAGCGCGTGGAGGAAGCGCTCTTCCTCGATCCACTTCCGCTCGTCGACCAGGACCCGATGCATGATCGCGATCTGGCCCGCCGGTCCGCCAAAGCTGATGAAGCCGAGCTTCAGCCAGAAGCCGAGTGCCTCGCCGAAGGAGATGTTTTTGTTCATTGTCGCGGGCAGGCGCTACTCTTTCACATATGGGGGCGATGGCGGAAGGCTTGCAGCGTGTTTTCCAGCTCGATTTCGAGCTGTGGCGCATCGTCTTTCTCAGCCTGGAGGTCAGCCTGAGTGCCGTGGCGCTCGCCACGCTTCTCGGCCTGCCGCTCGGCGCGGCACTCGCCGTCAAGCGCTTCGCCGGGCGGCGCGCGGTGATCGTCGCACTGAACGCGTTGATGGGCTTGCCGCCGGTCGTGGTCGGCCTGCTCGTTTATCTCCTTCTGTCCCGCGCCGGGCCGCTCGGCGAGCTCGGGCTGCTGTTCACGCCGGGCGCCATGGTGATCGCTCAAACGATACTGATCCTTCCCATCATCGCAGCGCTCGCGCGCCAGGCGCTCGAGGATGCGTGGCGGGAGTACGAGGAGCAGCTCCGCTCGCTCGGCGCCGAAGGCGTCCGGGCGGCGCTGACCTTGTTGTGGGATGCGCGCTTCTCGCTCATTACCGCCGTTTTGGCCGGTCTTGGGCGTGCGGCCGCCGAGGTGGGCGCGGTGATGATCGTGGGCGGCAACATCGACGGCGTGACGCGCGTGATGACCACGGCCATCGCGCTCGAGACGTCGAAGGGCGATCTGCCGCTCGCCTTGGGGCTGGGCTGCGTGCTGATCGCGGTCGTGCTGGCGTTGAACGCCGCCGCGCAGCTCATCAAAGACGCGGCGCAGCGCCGCTTTGGATGAGCGCCTCGATCCTTCCGCTGTCGCTCACCGATGTCAGCTATGCGAGCGGCGGCCAGCCGATCATCGCCGGCGTATCGCTCACGATCGAGGCCGGCCCGAGCACGATCATCCTGGGCGCGAACGGCGCGGGCAAAAGCGTGCTGATGCGCCTGATGCACGGTCTGCTGCAGCCCACCGCGGGCAGCGTGCGCTGGAGCGAGCCCGATTCGGCGAGCTTGCGCCGCCGCCAGGCGATGGTGTTCCAGCGGCCGGTGATGCTGCGCCGCTCGGCGCTCGAGAACGTGCTCTACGCGCTCGCCCTTGCCGATGTGCCGGCGGCGGAGCGCGATGCACAGGCGCTGGCGGCGCTCGATGAGGTTGGATTGCGCCATCTCGCGCACCGGCCGGCGCGCGTGCTCTCCGGCGGGGAGCAGCAGCGCCTCGCCTTGGCCCGCGCCTGGGCGCTGCATCCGGAGGTGCTGTTCCTGGATGAGCCGACGGCCAACCTCGACCCGGCGGCGGCGCGCGAGATCGAAACCGTGATCAAGGCGTTCGACGCCGCCGGAACCAAGATCGTGATGGCGACCCACAATCTGGGGCAGGCGCGACGCCTGGGGGACGAGGTGATCTATCTGCAGGCCGGGCGCGTGATGGAGCGCGCGCCGATCGAGCAGTTTTTTGCCCGCCCGGCGACCCCCGACGCCGCGGCTTTCATGAAAGGAGAGTTGCCTTGGGTTTGATTTCTCGCATCCTCTTTGCGCTCGCGCTTTGCACTTCGGTGCACGCGCAGGAGCGGTTCATCACGGTCGCATCGACCACGTCGACCGAGCAATCGGGCCTGTTCAAGCACTTGCTGCCGGTCTTCGAGCGCAAGACAGGCATCCAGGTGCACGTCGTCGCGGTCGGGACCGGCCAGGCGCTCGACATCGGCCGGCGCGGCGACGCCGATGTGGTTCTGGTGCACGCCAAGCCGCTCGAGGAGAAGTTCATGGCGGAGGGCCAGGGTGTGAAGCGTTACGACGTGATGTACAACGATTTCGTGCTCATCGGGCCGAAGGCCGATTCCGCTCACGTTGCCGGCACGAAGGACGTGGCCACCGCGTTCCGCAAGATAAAGGAGGCAAGCGCGCCGTTCGTTTCGCGCGGCGACCGTAGCGGCACGCACTTCGCCGAGCTCGAGATCTGGAAGCTCGGCGGGATCGACATCGCAAAAGAGAAAGGTCCTTGGTACCGCGACACCGGCCAAGGCATGGGCCCGGCGCTGAATACCGCCGCCGGGATGAGCGCGTATATCCTGGCCGACCGCGGCACGTGGCTCTCCTTCAAGAACCGCGGCGACCTCGCCATCGTGGTCGAGGGCGACAGGCGTCTCTACAACCAGTACGGCGTGATGCTGGTCAATCCCGCCAGGCATCCGAACGTCAAGAAGGAGACGGGACAGGCCTTCGTCGACTGGCTGGTCTCCGCCGAGGGCCAGAAGGCGATCGCCGACTACAAGATCAACGGCGAGCGGCTCTTCTTCCCCAACGCCGGAAGCTGATTGGCACGCTACCGCGGGCTGACCCTGCGCGTGCTCGGCGCGCGTTCTCCTGCCATGGGACCGGGCAAGGCGGAGCTCATCGTACGCATCGGCGAAACCGGTTCGATCTCCGCCGCCGCGCGCGCCATGCGCATGTCGTACCGCCGCGCCTGGCAGCTGGTCGAAGCGCTGAACCACGATTTTCGCGAGCCGGTCATCACGACCGCCATCGGCGGGAGCCGGGGCGGCGGCGCGCGCGTCACGCCGTTCGGCGCGCGGCTGGTGCGCCAGTTCCGCGCGATGGAAAGCAAGGCCTCGGCCGCGATCGCGGCGGACCTCAAGCGCTTCGAGCGGCAGCTGCGGCGCCGCTAGCCGTTATGTTCCGTGGTATATAGCGAGGCTTGGATGCGACCCTCATCGCGCTGCTTGCAGCCGGCATGCTGGTGGCCGCCTTCGCCTACGCCTCGGTGGGGCATGGCGGCGCCTCGGCCTACATTGCCGCCATGGCGCTCGCCGGCATCGCGCCGCCCGCGATGCGGCCGATCGCGCTGGTGCTCAATATCCTGGTGTCGGCGATCGCGACCTACAAGTTCTGGCGCGCGGGCTATTTCCGCTGGCGCCTGTTCTGGCCTTTCGCGGCGGTCTCGATTCCGTTCGCGTTCGTCGGCGGCGCCATCAGCCTGCCGGGACACGCCTACAAGATCCTCGTCGGAGTGGTGCTCATCTATGCCGCCTGGCAACTCTGGCGCAGCGCTCGTGCCGGAGAGGAGATGCGCGAGGTGCGCGAGCCGCCGGTCGCGCTCGCCATGGGCGCCGGCGGCTCGCTGGGTCTGCTCGCCGGCCTGACCGGCGTGGGCGGCGGGATTTTCTTGAGCCCGGTGCTGCTGATCCTCGGCTGGGCCGGCACCAAGCAGACCTCCGCCGTGGCGGCGCCTTTCATCCTGGTGAATTCGCTTGCCGGGCTCGCCGCCGGCTTCACCATGAGATCGGCTTCGTTGCCGCCGCAGATCTGGATCCTCGGCATCGCCGTGCTGATCGGCGGCTGGCTGGGCGCCGAATACGGCAGCCGGCGCTTCGCGAATCCGTTCATCCGCCGCATGCTGGCCGTGGTGCTCGCGGTGGCCGGTGCGAAAATGCTCTTCGTATGAAGGTGTTCGGCTTCGCCGGCTGGTCGGGCAGCGGAAAAACCACGCTCATCGAGAAACTCATTCCACGATTCACCGGCTCCGGGCTGCGCGTATCGCTCATCAAGCATGCCCACCACACGTTCGACGTCGACCAACCGGGGAAAGACTCCTACCGCCACCGGCACGCGGGCGCATCCGAAGTGCTGGTGACCTCCTCGCGCCGCTGGGTGCTGATGCACGAGCTGCGCGGTGGCGCCGAGCCGTCGTTCGACGTGCAGCTGGCGAAGCTCTCGCCGTGCGACATCGTGATCGTCGAGGGCTTCAAGCACGCGCCCATCCCGAAGCTCGAGGTCTGGCGCCGCGCGACCGGCGAGCCGCTCCTGCATCCGAAGGATCCGCACATCGTCGCGGTGGCGAGCGACACGAAGGTCGAGACCCAGTTGCCGCTCCTCGACTTGAACGACGATGCGGCGATCTCTTCCTTCATCCTGGCGCATCTGCGGCTGCGATGAACAAGGGCCTGCTTTCGGTCGACGAAGCGCTCGCGCAAATGTTCGCGCAGGCCAAGCCCGTGGCCGACGTCGAGGAGGTTGCAACGCTCGAGGCAACCGGCCGGGTGCTGGCGCGCGCCCAGCGCTCGACGATGGACGTGCCGCCGATGGACAACAGCGCCATGGACGGCTTCGCCGTGCGCATCGCCGACGGCACGAAGCTGCGCGTCGCGCAAAAGATCATGGCGGGCTCGGTCGGCAGGCCGCTCGAGCCGGGCACAGCCGCGCGCATATTCACAGGTGCGCCGATCCCTCTTGGCGCAGACGCGGTGGTGATGCAGGAGCACACGAGCGTCGCCGGCGATCAGGTAGAGATCAAGCGCCAGCCTGAAAAGGACCAGTGGATCCGCCGCGTGGCGAGCGACATTGCCAAAGGCGCCGAGATCCTTCGGGCCGGCAAGCGCCTGTCGCCGCAGGACACGGGCCTCGCCGCGTCCGTCGGCATCGGCACCCTGCCGGTCTATCGAAAGCTCAAGCTCGGCCTCTTCTTCACCGGCGACGAACTGGTGATGCCCGGCGAGCCGCTCGCGCCTGGCCGCATCTACAACTCCAACCGCTTTACGCTGCGCGGCCTGGGCGAGGTGATCGGTTGCGAGCTCACCGACTACGGCATCGTGCCCGATTCGCTCGACGCCACGCGTGCGGTGCTCCGCAAGGCGGCGGCCGAATGCGATGTGGTCGTCACCTCCGGCGGTGTTTCCGTTGGCGACGCCGATTACGTGAAGCCTGCCGTGGAAGCGGAAGGCGCGCTGCTCATGTGGCGCATCGCCATGAAGCCCGGGCGGCCGCTCGCCTTCGGAAATGTGGGCAAATCGTTTTTCATCGGTCTCCCCGGAAACCCCGTATCGAGCTTCGTCACTTTCCTGATCTTCGTGCGCCCGTTCATTCTCAAGGCGCAGGGCATGACCGATGTCGAGCCGCATGCCATCGCGGTACGCGCCGACTTCGACTGGCTCGAGCCCGATGCGCGGCGCGAGTTCCTGCGTGCGCGCTGGAACCCGCAAGGCGGGCTCGAGCTCTATCCGACGCAGGATTCCGCCGTGCTCACCTCGACCGCGTGGGCGGATGGCCTGATCGATAATCCCGCAGGGCAGGCGATCCGCCAGGGAGACAGCGTGCGCTTCCTGCCGTACGCTGAACTCTACCGATGAGAGTAACGCTGCTCTTTTTCGCCTCGCTGCGCGAACAGCTCGGCCAGCCGCGCGAGGAGGTGGAGCTCCCGGCGAGCGTCGCTACGGTCGGCGCGTTGCGTGAGCATCTGCGCGCTCGGGGCGGCGCCTGGGGGGAGGTGTTCGCGCCGAATCGGCCCGTACGCGCGGCGGTGAACCAGGACATGGTGCAGCCGCCGGCGGCGATCAAGGCGGGCGACGAGATCGCATTTTTCCCACCGGTGACGGGCGGATGAAGGTCAGCGTCCAACAGGAAGACTTCGACCTCGGGGCCGAGGTGCGCGCGATCTCGAAGAAGAGCCAAATCGGCGCGGTGGCGAGCTTCGTCGGCCTGGTACGCGACGTGCGCATGACGCTCGAGCACTATCCCGGCATGACCGAGAACGCGATCCGCAAGATCCTCGACCAGGCCGCGTCGCGCTGGCAGGTCATGGACTGCACGGTGATCCACCGCTACGGCGAGCTCGAGCCGAACGACCAGATTGTCATGGTGGCGGTGGCGAGCGCGCATCGCGGCGATGCGTTCCAAGCCTGCGAGTTCATCATGGACTACCTGAAGACGCAGGCGCCTTTCTGGAAAAAGGAGCACCGCGCGGGCGGCGCCGCCTGGGTCGAGCAGCGTACCTCGGACGACGAAGCGGCAGAGCGCTGGAAATAGGCCGTCCGGCCTAATCGGGTCCGGGATGCAAGCTAGAGGCTGCCGCCCGGCTGCCTTTAAATGCCGGGAGGATGCAGGTCACCGCCTCGACGACGTTCAGCGACCTCCTGCAGGAGGTCGAGGGCTTCTGGACGCCCCTGCCGGACAAGCCCGAGGAGACTCCGGAGCGACTGCTCTCGGCCCTGTGGAGCACGGCCTGCGGCGCCCCGGTTTCCGCCGATCGCGCCGTGCCGGGCGCACTGCCCGCCCTCGATGACGCCAGCCGCGAGCGGCTGCACGGGCTCATCGAGCGCAAAAAAGCAGGGGTCCCGCTCGCGCACCTCACCGAGCGGCAGACATTCCTCGGCATCGAGCTTCTGGCCGGGCCGGAAGCGCTGATCCCGCGCAAGGAAACCGAAATCCTCGGGCGCGCCGCGCACGTCAAGATCGGCTGCATGGCGAAAAAGCGCGGTCCGCTGCTGGTGATCGACGTCTGCACCGGCAGCGCCAACCTGGCGCTGGCGTATGCGTACCACGAGCCGCAGGCGCGCGTCTGCGCATCCGACCTTTCTTCGGATGCAGTGGAAATGGCGAAGCGCAACGTCCGGTTCACCGGCCTCGAGAAGCGCGTCGAAATCCGCCTCGGCGACCTGCTCGAGCCCTTCGAGAGCCCGGAGTTCGTCGGGCGCTGCGACTTCCTGTCATGCAATCCGCCGTACATCTCGACGGCGAAGGTCAAGCAGATGCACCCGGAGATTTCGCGGCACGAGCCCGAGGCCGCATTCAACGGCGGCGCGTTCGGCGTGTCGATCCTGATGAAGCTGGTGAAGAACGCGCCGCGATTTCTGCGGCCGGGTGGCTGGCTCGGCTTCGAGGTCGGCCATGGCCAGGGCGCGGGGCTGGCGCGGCAGCTGGAGAGGAATTCGGCGTTCGCGGCGGTGGAAACCTATTCGGATCCCGGGGGGGAAATACGCGCCATCTTGGCGAAGTCCCGACCCGTCCCTCAGGCGTAAATGCGGGCATGAGCGCCGGCGTCGACGCACTGGGCAAGGGCGGCGCACGCCGCACGCTGAGATTGCCCGAGTGGTGCCGGCTGCTGTATCTCGATTACCGGCGCTATCGCGCCGCCGGCCGCTCCGTCGTGGCGACCGTTTTTCTCAGCCAGGGGTTCTGGGCGAGCTGCGTCTACCGGAGCTGCCATGCCCTCGTCGAGTGGATGCCCGGCGGTGTGCCGCGCGCGGCGGCGAAGACGCTCGCGGCAATCCTGCAGAAGGTGATCGAGATCATCACCGGTATCTGCCTGCCGCGCGACGCCGACATCGGCGGCGGGCTCTACCTGCCAAGCTTCGGCGCCATCATCCTCGGGCGCGGCTCGATCGGCGAGAACTGCACCATCGAGCAGAACGTGACGCTCGGCATCGCCGGCCGCGGCGAGGAGCGCGGCCGCCCGACCATCGGCAACCGGGTATTCATCGGCGCCGGCGCCATGATCGTCGGCAAGATCACGATCGGCGACGACGCGTACATCTTCCCCGGCTCGGTGGTGACGCGCCCGGTGGCGCCGCGCGCCGTGGTGACGGGCTATCCGGCGAAGATCGCTTCCCACGACGGCAGCTTCGACTGGATCGTGTATGACGACATGGAGCACGATCCGCAGCGCCGTGAGTCGCTCGACAGCCGCGCTAGCGGCTAAACAGCCAGAAAAACTCTTTCGTGTCGCCCGGGCGGGTGCCTCGCCACGCGAGCTTCCAGCCATCGCCGGGCGGCGGTGGCTGTGCGTTCCCCGTGTGCATCAGGAGCCAGGGGCAATCGGGCCCTGAAGGCGCGCGGATGCCGGCGTGGTAATCGAACATCGCCCGCTGCGGCTCGGTGAGATTGCGCGTCGCAACGCAGCCTGGCTGCTGCGTGCGCACCGACTGCATGGCATCGATCACGCCGCGATAGCTTTTCGCGTAGTCGAGCCAGGGCAGCCATAGCGTCATCGCCAATCCCCAGACCAGCATCACGCCGGCGAGCCAGCGCACGGCCAGCTTGGGCTGTAACCGGAGCGCATAGATCCAGAGGGCGCTGAGCGCGAGCGCCGCGATGAGCATCACGGCGCTGAGATGAGCGACAAATCCAGGTGCCTGAGCCTCGAGCGCGTGAGGACGCCAGCCGGCCATGAATGCGATCCATGCTGCCCATAGCGCTGCGCCGAGGACGGCACTGGCCCAGACGGCGATGACCTCCAACGATCGCGTGAGCCATCGCGGCGCGATATCCAGCCCCGCGACGGCCAGCAGGGTGAGCGGCACGAGAAGCGGCAGCCCGTAGAGCGTGCGAGCCGACGAGGCGGCGCTCAGCACGACGAACATCACAATGAATGCGGCGAGCGGCAATTGCAGCGCGGCGGCGCGCAAGCGATAGCGCCAGACCGTCCACGCGGCGAGCGGCCACGCCGGCAGCGCGAACCAGGCGAGCGCCTTCGCGTAGTGCGCGTGGTCCAGCACGCCGCCGAGCCCCGCTTCTCCCGTGAAGCGGCCGAAGTTGTTCACCCAGAACCACTCGTGGAAGAGCGCCGGCGAATGCCGGTAGAGGAGCCACGGCCAGATGAGCGCCCATGGCGCGAACGCTGCCAGTGCGCGCGGCCATTCGTGCCAGCTATCGCGCCAGTCACGGAACGCGACGAGCGCCGCCGCGGTCAGCACGAGCAGGCCGGGACCGAGGAGGCCCTTCGACAGGAAGGCGACGCCGGCGCCGGTGCCGATGATCCATCCCGATCGGCGTGCAAGCCCATAGATACCGACCGCGGTGCCGGCGAGAAGGGCGTTGTCCGTGATGAGCTGGTGCGCCTGCTGCAAGTAGCCGAGCGAGGCGCCGAGGAGCAACGCCGCGCTCCAGGCCGCGCTGCCGCCATAGAGGCGACGAGCGCTCAGCGCGACGAAAATCAGCGTCAGCGCAACATAAAAGGCGGTGGCGAGCCGCGCCGCATCGTGCATCGGCATGAGCCAGCCGAAGGGATAGGAAAGAAGCGCCGCCGTCCAGAAGAAAAGCGGCGGCTTCTCGACGAAAGGCTCGCCCGCGAGCGTCGGCACCAGCCAGTCGCCCGTTTCGCGGATGTGATAGACGAGGCCGAAGGTGTATGCCTCGTCGGGCTTCCACGGGTCGTGCCCGACGAGCCCGGGAAGCAGCCACGCGACGACGAGCAGGAGATAAATAGGGACAGTCCCTATTTTCCGGTGATCAGCATAGCCCGCAGGAAAATAGGGGCTGTCCCTATTTATCTCCCGCCTCACGCGGCGGCAGCCATGGCGTCTCGCAGCGGGGCGAGCTCGCTCTCGGCGAGCGTCTCCTTCTCGAGCAGCTTCTGCGCCCACGACTCGAGCGCAGCACGATTCTTCGCGAGGATGGCCACCGCTTTCTGGTAGGCGGCGTCGACGATGGCACGCACCGCCACGTCGATCTCGCGCGCCGTGGCTTCGCTGTATTCGCGATGGCCCTGCGGCAGCGCGCCGCCGAGGAACGGCGGCCGCTCCTCCTCGTAGGCAACCGCGCCGAGATCCTTCACCATGGCATAGCGCATCACCATGCTGCGCGCGATGTCGGTGACTTTCGCCAGATCATCGGCCGCACCGGTGGAGAGGTGGTTGAAGACCACTTCCTCCGAGGCGCGGCCGCCGAGCAGCACCGCCATCTTGTTCTCCAACTCCTCGCGCGTCATGAGGAAGCGGTCTTCGGTCGGCCGCTGGATGGTGTAGCCGAGCGCGCCTACGCCGCGCGGGATGATCGAGATCTTGTGCACCGGATCGGTCCCGGGCAGCGCCATGGCGACGATGGCGTGTCCCATCTCGTGGTGCGCGACGATGCGCCGCTCGCGCGGGTTGAGCACCCGGTTCTTTTTCTCCAGTCCGGCGATCAGGCGCTCGATCGCTTGCGTGAAGTCCGCGAGCGAAACCGCCTCGGCGCCGCGTCGCGTGGCGAGCAACGCGGCTTCGTTCACCAGGTTGGCCAGATCGGCGCCCGAGAAGCCCGGGGTGAGCGCCGCCACCTGTTCGAGCTCGACGCCAGGCGCGAGCTGGATCTTCTTCGCGTGTACTTGCAGGATTTGCAAGCGCCCGATCTTGTCGGGCCGGTCGACGAGAATCTGCCGGTCGAAGCGCCCGGCGCGCAGCAGCGCCGGATCGAGGATCTCCGGCCGGTTGGTGGCGGCGAGCAGCACGAGCCCGGCGCTCGGATCGAAGCCGTCCAGTTCGACCAGCAGCTGGTTCAGCGTCTGCTCGCGCTCGTCGTGGCCGCCGAGCGCGCCGGTGCCGCGCGCCCGGCCGAGCGCGTCGAGCTCGTCGATGAAGATGATCGCCGGCGCCTTGGCCCGCGCCTGCTCGAAGAGATCGCGCACGCGCGCCGCGCCGACGCCGACGAACATCTCGACGAATTCGGAGCCGGAGATGGAAAAGAACGGCACCCCGGCTTCGCCCGCCACCGCGCGCGCCAGCAGGGTCTTGCCGGTTCCGGGCGGTCCGACGAGCAGCACGCCCTTCGGCACGCGCGCGCCGAGGCGTCCATATTTCTTCGGGTCCTTCAGGAACTCGACCACTTCCTCCAGCTCGGCCTTGGCTTCGTCAACGCCGGCGACGTCGCTGAAAGTCACGCCGGTCTTGTTCTCGACGTAGATCTTGGCGCGACTTTTGCCGATGCTCATGAAGCCGCCGCCGAGGCCACCGCTTTGCTGCATGCGCCGCGCCAGCAGGAACCAGATGCCGAAAAAAACAAGCGCCGGCAAGACCCAGGAAAGCAGGTCGCGGAGGAATGTGCTTTCCTCGACGCGTGTGTATTTCACGTCGAAGCGCGACAACCGGTCGGCGAGCTGAGGCGGCACGAGGTTCGCTACGACGACGGTCTTGCTGCCCTCGGGTTTCTTGAGCTTGCCCGTGATGTGCTGGTCCGAGACGATGACCTCGGCAATCTTCTCTTCCTTGAGGTACCTCTCGAACTCGCTGTACGGCACGACCTCCACCGTCTGTGCCCGCTTCCAGGCCTCCTGCACGCCGAGCACCGCGAAGATGGCGAAGACGATGTACAGGATGTTGAATCGGGTCTGGCGCTCCATCGGCTTAATTCTCCCTTGAATAGTAGGGAGATGGCCCCATCTTCCTTGAAGAAATACGGGTAAAGCGCCAAAGGATCAAACAGATGCGTTTCGATAAATTAACGACCAAGCTGCAGGAGGCGCTCGCCGAGGCGCAGAGTGCCGCGCTAGGCAGCGACAACCAGTACATCGAGCCCCCGCACCTGCTCGCCGCGCTCCTCGAGGACGAGGGCATCACGGGCCTCATAGCCAAGGCCAGTGGCAACCCGAATGCGCTCAAGAAGGGCGCGGCCGATGCCGTCGCGCGCCTGCCGAAGGTACAGGGCACACCGGGCGAGGTGATGCTCGGGCGCGATCTGACGAATCTGCTCAACGTCGCCGACAAGGAAGCGCAGAAGCGCGGCGACCAGTACATTGCCTCCGAGCTTTTTCTGCTGGCAGCCGCCGCCGATAAAGGCGAAACCGGGCGGCTGCTGAAGCAGGGTGGCGTGACGAAGGCCGCGCTCGAGAAGGCCATCACCGAAGTGCGTGGGGGTGAAACCGTGCAAGGGCAAGCGGATGAATCGCAGCGCCAGGCGCTCGCGAAATACACGCTCGACCTCACCGAGCGCGCCCGCCAGGGCAAGCTCGATCCGGTCATCGGGCGCGACGACGAGATCCGGCGCTGCATCCAGATCCTGCAGCGCCGGACGAAGAACAATCCCGTTCTGATCGGCGAGCCTGGCGTCGGCAAGACCGCCATCGTCGAGGGACTCGCGCAGCGCATCGTCAACGAGGAAGTGCCGGAAAGCCTGAAGAAAAAGCGGCTGCTGGTCCTCGACATCGCCCAGCTCCTGGCCGGGGCGAAATATCGCGGCGAGTTCGAGGAGCGGCTGAAGACCGTGCTGAAGGAGCTGGCGAAAGACGAAGGCAGCACCATCATCTTCATCGACGAGCTGCACACCATGGTCGGCGCCGGCAAGGCCGAGGGCGCGATTGACGCCGGCAACATGCTGAAGCCCGCGCTAGCCCGAGGCGAACTGCACTGTATCGGCGCGACCACGCTCAACGAATACCGCAAATACATCGAGAAGGATGCGGCGCTCGAGCGGCGCTTCCAGAAGGTGCTGGTCGAAGAGCCGAGCGTCGAGGCGACCATCGCCATCCTGCGGGGCCTGCAGGAGAAGTACGAAGTCCACCACGGCGTCGAGATCACGGATCCCGCGATCGTCGCCGCGGCGGAGCTCTCGCACCGCTACATCACCGACCGGTTCCTCCCCGACAAGGCGATCGACCTCATCGACGAGGCCGGCGCGCGCATCAAGATGGAGATCGACTCCAAGCCCGAGTCGATGGACCGCCTCGAGCGGCGCCTGATCCAATTGAGGATCGAGCGCGAGGCGGTGAAGAAGGAGACCGACCAGGCCTCGCGAGCGCGCCTGAAGCTGATCGAGGAGGAGATCAAGCGCCTCGAGAAGGATTACGCCGACCTGGAAGAGGAATGGAAGGCGGAGAAGGCGACCGTCCAGGGCGCGCAGCACATCAAGGAAGAGATCGAGAAGCTGCGCCAGCAGATGGATGAGGCGAAGCGCAAGGGCGACTGGCAGAAGATGGCGGAGATCCAGTACGGACGGCTGCCGCAGCTCGAGGCGCAGCTCAACCAAGCGGAGAAGGCCGACCAGAACGCTAAGCCCAAGCTCCTGCGCACGCAGGTCGGCGCGGAAGAGATCGCCGAGGTCGTGTCGCGCGCCACCGGCATCCCGGTGTCGAGGATGATGCAGGGCGAGCGCGAGAAGCTGATCCACATGGAAGACGTGCTGCATCAGCGCGTCGTGGGCCAGGACGAGGCGGTACGCGTCGTGTCGGACGCGATCCGGCGCTCGCGATCAGGGCTCTCCGATCCGAACCGGCCCTACGGCAGTTTTCTATTCCTGGGTCCGACGGGCGTGGGCAAGACCGAGCTCTGCAAGGCGCTGGCAGCGTTCCTCTTTGATTCCGAGGACCACCTCATCCGCATCGACATGTCCGAGTACATGGAGAAGCACTCGGTCGCGCGCCTGATCGGCGCGCCGCCGGGGTACGTCGGCTATGACGAGGGCGGGCAGCTCACCGAGCAAGTGCGCCGCAAGCCTTACTCGGTGATCCTGTTCGACGAGATCGAGAAGGCGCACCCGGATGTTTTCAACGCGCTACTGCAGGTGCTCGATGACGGGCGCCTGACCGATGGCCAAGGCCGGACGGTGGACTTCAAGAACACCGTGCTGGTGATGACCTCCAACCTCGGCTCGCAGATGATCCAGAGCATGGCGGGCAGCGACTACCAGGTGGTCAAGCTCGCCGTGATGGGTGAGGTGAAGACGCATTTCCGTCCGGAGTTCGTGAACCGCATCGACGAGATCGTCGTGTTCCATGCGCTCGGCGAGGACCAGATCAAGTCGATCGCGCGCATCCAGCTCAACACGCTCAAGGCGCGCCTCGCGCGCCTGGACTACGACTTCCAGATCTCGGACGCCGCGGTCACCGAGCTCGCCAAGGTCGGCTTCGACCCGGTCTACGGCGCGCGGCCGCTCAAGCGCGCGATCCAGTCGGCGCTCGAGAACCCGCTCGCGAAAGCGGTTCTCGAGGGCCGCTTCGCGCCGAAGGACACGATCTACGTCGACTGGCGCGGCGGCAAGATGGCCTTCGAGAAGGCGCCCAGAAAAGCCGCGGCCTGAACTACGGGCCGGTCAGCTTCGTCAGCGTGTCGTAGGGTGCCACGGCGCCATGCCCGCCGGCGAAGCGCTCGGGCTGGATACCGGCGCGCTGCACCGTCCTCACCACTGAAACGAGCGCCGGGTTCGGTTTGTCGGGCAGCGGCACGCCCGGCGACCACACATCGGTAACGAAGCCAAGCTTCGCATCGGGCACGTAGACCATCAGCAGGCCCTTCGCATGCGGGTTGTCCTGCATCGCGTAGGCCACCACCTGCCGCCCCTTCGAGTCGCTTATGACGTGGCTCTCGGGAATCTCGAGGATCTGCACGCCGCTGAAGTCCATCGGCTTCAGGTCGGGATTGCGCTGCATCGGCGCAGCGAGCACCTTGCGGTAATGCGGCGCGGCGCCCTGGCCGACGACCAGCACGGCGCCTTCCGCAAGGATGCCGCGCATGCCGCCGGCATGGTCCATGTGGTGGTGCGTGAGCACGAGCCAGCGGATCGGCTTGCCGGGGAAGCGCTGCTTGGCGGCATTCACGACCCAGATCGACTGCGCATCGCTTACGGGCGCGTCGACCATGACGAGGTGATCGGCCATCTCGACGAGCAGGCTGTTGTGGCTGCCGCCGACGACGTGCACCACGCCCGGTGCGATCTCGTTCAGCCGCAAGCTCTGCGTGACCCTGGAATCGAAGCTCGTGTTTTCCGAGTCGAGGTAGATGCCGATGAACTGGCGCCGGATGACCCACTGATAGGGCACGTTGCCGGCGGCGGGCTTGGCCGCCCCGGCACGCAGCTCCGCAGGCACCACGAACTTGCTCGGATCGACCGCCGGGTTGGCCTGGAAATCGGTGAGCTGCACATCCTGCACGACGCGGCCGTTCAGCTCGTACTTGCGGTTCATCGCGACCTTCACGCCGTTGAAATCGCGCCAGTCCGAAAGCAGGGCGTCGTAGGTCACGTCGCCCCAAATGTTGTCGTAGTCGAGCGTGCGGATGCGAAGCGGCAGGCCGGTCTTCGGATCGAAGGCGACCGTGAAAGGCCCGTAGCCGGCGGCGGGGTAGGCCAGGTTGCCGATTTCCATGTCGACCGCGGGCCGCACTTGGCTCGGGTTGGCGCGCATCGCTACGAGAAGGCCGCTCACTGTGCCGCGCAGCGCCTCGCGCTGGGTGGCGGCGAGCCGCAGGCTCGACATCGAATGCGCGGGCGGGTTCATCTTCTGGTCCTGCGCATTGCGGCTGTTCGAGTCGACGCCAAGCACGTAGCCCGAATCCGGGGTCACGATCTCGGTGAATTTGAAAGTGCGCGGTGTCGGGTAGGCGAAGCGCCGCTCGATGTCCGCGCGCGAGGCGCGCTGCGCGCGATCCTGCCAGATCTCGTAGCTCGACTCGTTGGCGAAGCGGGCCTCTCCGCCCGGCATGTCCGATTGCTCGGGCTCCCATTGCTTCGAGGTGCCTTTTGCATAGACCGATTGCAACGCGGCGAGCCGGTCGGCCCCGCCGATCGCGTCGACCGCGCGGTTGACGAGGCTCTGCTCCTTCGTCGCCGGGGTCGCGCAGGACGCGAGGACCAGCACGGCCCATATCGCAAGGATGCGTCTCATAGTGGTTCTCTCCCTGAACGGCCAGTCTGCCACTGTTCGCGCGACCCCAGGGCCTGAAAATTGCACAGCCTGTGCTGTGCAACGCAGAACCAATCTGATGCGCTCCGACCGTCTGGGCTATGTGGCCGGCGGTGCAGCCCTAATCGTCTGGGCGCTGCGGCGGCCGAGCCTGGCACGGACGGCAGCCGCGGGACTGGGGGGCTGGCTTCTTTACCAGGCCTACACGGGCAGCACGCCGGTGCTGAAGCCGCTTGGCATCCGCGTGAACCGCAAGCCGGCGGAAGCGAACCTCGCCGAGACTATCGTCGTCAAGGAAGCCGTCACCATCGCGCGGCCGCGGGCAGAGGTCTACGCCTTCTGGCAGCGCCATGAAAATCTGCCGCTTACGGGCGACGGGGATATCGAGATCACGCGCGAAGCGGTCGGCGAGGAGCTCGGCTGGCGCGTGATGCGCGGCGACAAGCTCCTGCGCTTCGGCTCGGTGTCGCTGCGTGATGCGCCCGCGGGGCAGGGCACGATCGTGGCGGCGCATGTCGAGTACGTGCCGATGGGCGGCTCGTTCGGCGCGGCGCTGGCGCTCGTGACCGGCCGCTCGCCGCAGCGCATCGTCACCGATTGCCTGCGGCAGGCGCGCTCGCTACTCGAAACGGGAAGACTGCCGACCAGCTGAAATCAGTGGGCGCCGCGGTCGCTCGAGCGGCGCAGCGGATGGCCGCGCCTGACGGTCGCGCCTTCCTCGCGCGAGACGTGATTCTCGATGTCGTGGCCGAGCTTCTCGGCGCTGCGGCGCAGGCGCTGCAGGTCGCGGGCGATCAGCTCGGCGTGCTCGTAAGCGACGCCATAGACTTCCTGTGCGGCGCGCTCGGCCGCGGCATGGGCAAGTCGCAGGAGCTCGACGAGGTCGTTGGCGGCGCTAAGCGCGCGGCTGCCGGATTCCGCATCCATGGTGGCAGCATAGCGCGCGAGGGTGAAGCGGCCGACCGGGGGGATTACTCCGCTTGGCGCATCGTCAGGGCGCGACGGCGACGTGCCACGCGCCGGGCGAGCCGGCGCGGATGCGCTTCGACGACTGCAGGAGCTCTTCCCATAGCCCCTCGGTGTCCTTGCGGAACACCATGTCGATGTCGGCGTTAAGCACCGTCCACAGGCCGCGGTCGATCTCGCTCTTCAGCTCGCCGGGACGCCAGCCGACGTAGCCTACGAAGTAGCGCGCCTCGTTCGGCGTGGCCTCGATCACATGGTCGATGGTGTTGGCGCGGAACGCGAGGTACAGGTCCTTCATCAGCGGCACCGAACCCGCGCCCGGGCTCTGGTCGGCATGCACCAGGGCGACCAGCGCGCCGCGCGAGAACGGCCCGCCGTAATAGACCGGGTCAAGCACTTTCTTCGAGGGCTCGTGCTCGGGAAACAGGCTGCCGAGCGAGCGCCGCGTCGGACGGTTGAGGATCACACCGACGTGCCCGCCGTTCGGCGCCGGCGCGGCGATCAGCACGCTCTGGCGGTATTCGAGCTCGCGGAAGGCGGGGTGCGCGATGAGGATCATGGCCTCGTCCTGCGCCAACACCGGCGCGGCCAGCGCGAGCGCTCCTAAGGCGAGGACGATGCGAAGCAAGCGAAGCATGGAACGAGTATATCGAATGGTGTGCGTAGCGTGTCTGCGCGCGGCGAGCGGCGCGCTTTTTCCACGAGCTCCTGCCACATCCCGGAAGTGTCCCTGCGGAAAATCAGGTCTTCGGTCGCGCGCATGCTGTACCAGGTGCCGCGGTCGACTTCCGCTTCGAGCTGGCGCGGCGCCCAGCCGGAAAAGCCGGCATAAAGCCGCAGCCGTGCCGAGGGCTGCGCGATCAGCGGCTCGAGATTCCCCGGATGCATGCTGAGATAGACGTGCGGCAGCACGCGAAACGCCTTCGCTTTCGGCTCGTCCGGTGAAGCAAACAGCGCCACCACGACTTGGCGCATCACCGGCCCGCCCGAGTAAAGCGGCGGCTTGAAATCTGCGGCGCCGGGCCACATCGGCGCCACATCGACGAGCCGCTGGCTGGAAGGCCGATTGAGAATCACGCCCACCGTCGAGCCGTCCTCGGTCCATGTCACGAGCACCACGGCTTCGCTGAAGTTCGGATCCGGCAGGTCAGGCTTCGCGACCAGCAAAATGCCGTTCGGCTGCGCAATGGCAGCCGCGGTCCAGAGGCCGAGCGCACAGGCGAGCGCTTTCATGCGGAAAGTATAAAGCGCGGCGCGCTCGACTTAGTGCTCGCGGTGCTCGTGCAGCGGCAGCACGAATCACACCCCGCCGAAAACCACCATCATGCCCGCGAGGATCAGGTTGGAGGCAAGCCACAGGAACCGCTCGCTCACTTCCATCGGTTCCGCCGGGCGGTGCAGCGCGGCGGGCGTCATGACGAGCGCCATCGACAACGCAGTCAAGATGAGAGCGACGAGGTGCACCATCTGCCCGACCTCGGGCAGCTTCTGGTCGAAGCCGCCCTGGTTGAATACCGCGATCAACTGGAAGCCGAACAGGGCCTGGATCCCTGGCAGCACCATGCGGCATTCCTCGAGCACATGCGCCGCCGCCGCTGCGTCTTCCTGCCCATGCCCCGCGGCTTCGGAAGACCCATGCCCCATTGCTAGCAGGCGGCGTGCTATTCGGTGGCCGCCCTGAGGGTGCGGAAGGTGATCGAGTAGCGAAGTTCCTTGGTCGCGGGGATCGCATGCTGCCAGCGCCAGCGCGCCGGCCCGTTCATCTGGTAGGCCGAGCGCGGCGGCAGATCGAGGGAGATGGGCTTGTCGTCGCCGAGTGGCTCATTTCTACTATAGGTGCGCAGGCGCATGCGCGCCCATCCGCCGAGCGAAACGCCGGCGACGCGGCCAAAGTCCGGCGCATCGCGATGCCAGCCAAGCGGCGTGCCCGGACGATATTCGGTGACCAAGGCCTGCCCGAGCGCATCCGGGGCGAGCTCGATCCATGCCGCTACCTTGGCGCGCAGCGGCGCGAGGAACGCCGCCGTGCGGTGTATTGCTTGTACTTTGCCGCCTCGAGCTTGAGACCGGCGATAGCGTCGAGCAGGCTCCGCTCCTCCTGCGGTGTGATGAATTCGGGCTGGAACACGAACCCTTCGGGCAGCGCGGGCGCGTCGCCGAAAAGCTCGGCTTGCTGGCGCTTCACCGCGCGAGGGCGGCGAGCAGCGCGACGCCGAGCGCCGCCACGGCGGTGGCGGCCGCGAGCGCGGTGAAGACGAGCACGCGTCGCAGGCGCGCTTCGGCGAGCGCCGCGGCCTTCTCGAGGGCGAGCACGGTGCTCTCCAGCTGCGCCGCAAGCTCCTTCACGTGCGCCGATTGCTGCGACACCGCTGCTTGCAGCTCCGCGATCTGCTGCTGGACGAGCTCGGGCTGGTTCGCGGCGAGGTCGGCCTTGCGATTCGTGAATGCAGGCTTCGTCGCCGAAACGATATCGCCGACATGGGGAAGGACCGCCTTCAGGGCGGCTTGCAACCATCCGGTCATATGAGCTTCTTATAGAAGATCACGGTCGGTTCAAATCCGCCGCCCGATTTCTCCGCATAGTCCGGAACGACCCCGCGCGCCGGTAGCCGAGGCGCTCATAGAGTTTCTCCGCAGGCTGGCCCGGCACGGTGCCGAGCACGAGCAGCTTCTGCACCTCGGCGCGATGCCGGCCATTGGGCTTGGCGAGCGGATCGAGCTGAACCGACCCGACCAACCTGTCCTCGACGTATGCCCCGAGCAGCACGCGCCCATCGCCTAGCGCAGCCCTTACCGCGCGCCAGAAGGCGCGGCCGTCTTCTTCGGGCAATGGCGCCAGGTAGCCGACGGAGGCGCCGGCATCGACGGCGTCGCGCAGCAGCTCGAGCAATGCCGCCTCGTCGAATGTCGAGGGCCCGATCTCGCGAATCGCGACCATCACACTTGCGAATTCGCCAGTACGACCGATTCCTCGACCTGGCGCGCAGGAATTGTCCAATAGGTACGCAGCAAGCGGGTCTTCTCGTCCTCGGTCACCAGCCGGAAGCCGTTCTTCTCGTAGAAGCGGATCGCCCACGTCGCGGCCTTCCACGTGCCGATCAGCACCGGCCGCGTCGCGAGCTGGTTGAGATGCTCCAGCAGCGCCTGGCCGATGCCGTGCCGGCGCGCCGCGGTGCGCACATACGCATGCCGGATCAGCGTCACGTCCTTCACGTCCTGGATCCCCATCACGCCGATGACACGCTCGCCCTGGCTTGCGCAATAGAAGCGAACGCCCTTGCGGATCTCCGTGCCAGCGGTCGGCCGGGATGATGCCTTTGTAGGCCCGCGCCGCGTCGTTGACGATCTCGTGGATCGCCGCGACGTCATCGCGGCCAGCCGCACGGATGTCGAGCGTCGCTAGCGCGCCCACAGCCAACCGAAGACGCCGGCGGTGATCAGGGCGTACACCGCGCCGTCGACCGTGGACTTGAGCGTCGTGCTCCACGAGCGCTGGTACCAGATCGACATCTGCCACAGCGCGAGGCTATAGCCGATGAAGGCGGTGACCGAGACGAGCTGGAAGACGTGCAGGTGCGGCGTGCCGCCCGGCAGCGTGCGGCTCGCGACGTACGCCGCGAAGAAGCTGACGATCGCGCAGTAGACGAACCATTGCACCAGGTTCTTGCCCATCGACATCGGTCCGTTCGGCATCACCGTCATCACCATGCGCGGGCCCAGTTCCATCTTCTTGGCGAACTCGGGCGATTTCATTTCGGCGGGGCTCGAAGGGCAGGGGGTCATGTAATCGCCCGGCGGGATGGCGAGCGCGCGCAGTCCGTCGCGCGTGCGGTCTTCGTCGGGCAGCGTTTGAAAATCGGTCTTGTGCCACGGCGTGAACATGTGAATCAGCGAGCTCGCCGCGAACACGGCCACCGCCGACAGCAAAATGGGCAGCCACAAGGACGACAATGCAGTCATAGACGCCTCCTCCCAGAGGTTAGGTAAATGCTTGGATTCCCGTAATAGCGCGGCCAAGGATCAGCGCGTGGATGTCGTGCGTGCCCTCGTAGGTGTTCACTACTTCGAGATTGACCACGTGCCGGATCACCCCGAATTCGTCCGAGATGCCGTTGCCGCCCAGCATGTCGCGCGCGGTGCGCGCGATGTCGAGCGCCTTGCCGCAGGAATTTCTCTTCATGATCGACGTGATCTCGACCGACGCGGTGCCTTCGTCCTTCATGCGGCCCAGGCGCAGGCAGCCTTGCAGCCCGAGCGTGATCTCCGTCTGCATGTCGGCGAGCTTCTTCTGTACCAGCTGATTGGCGGCGAGCGGGCGGCCAAACTGCTTGCGATCGAGAACGTATTGCCGTGCCCGGTGCCAGCAATCCTCGGCGGCGCCGAGCGCACCCCAGGCGATGCCATAGCGCGCGGAGTTGAGGCAGGTGAACGGTCCCTTGAGGCCGCGGACTTCGGGGAAGGCGTTTTCCTCGGGACAGAAGACGTTATCCATCACGATCTCGCCGGTAATCGAGGTGCGTAGCCCCACCTTGCCGTGGATCTTCGGCGCCGACAGACCCTTGGCGCCCTTGTCGAGCACGAACCCCCTGATTTGATCGTTTTCCTTGGCCCAGACCACAAATACGTCGGCGATCGGCGAATTGGAGATCCACGTCTTGCTGCCGGTCAGGCTGTAGCCGCCGGCGGCTTTCTTCGCCCGCGCCTGCATCGAGCCCGGATCGGAACCATGGTTCGGTTCGGTCAAGCCGAAGCAGCCGATCCATTCGCCGGTGGCGAGCTTCGGCAGGTATTTCTTGCGCTGGGCCTCGGTGCCGAATTCGAAGATCGGCAGCATGACGAGCGAGGACTGCACGCTCATCATCGAGCGATAGCCCGAGTCGACGCGCTCCACTTCGCGCGCAATCAGGCCATAGGCGACGTAGCTCAGTCCCGGCCCGCCGTACTCCGGCCCGATCGTGGGCCCGAGCATGCCGAGGCTCCCCATCTCGCGGAAGATCGCCGGGTCGGTGCTCTCGTTGCGGAACGATTCCAGCACGCGCGGCGCGAGCTTGCCCTGCGCATAATCGTGCGCGGCGTCGCGCACCATGCGCTCTTCCTGCGTGAGCTGCTGGTCGAGGAGCAGCGGGTCATCCCAAGCGAAACGGGCTTTTGATGCGGCGCTTTCTTGCTTCTTGATCGGTGCGTTCATTGCGTTCGCTCCAGGATCACGGCGAGTCCCTGGCCGACGCCGATGCAGAGCGAGACCGCGGCGTACTTGGCGCCCGATTGCTGCATCTCGCGCGCGACCGTGAGCGCGAGGCGCGCGCCCGAGGCGCCGAGCGGGTGGCCGATGGCGATGGCGCCGCCGTTGGGGTTCACGCGCGGGTCTTTGAGATCGACATTCATCAGTTTGAGACAGCCCAGCACTTGGCTGGCGAACGCCTCGTTGATCTCGATGATGTCCATCTCGCTCAATTTGAGGCCAGCCCGCTCGAGCGCGCGCGGAATTGCGTAGGCGGGTCCTACACCCATGATGCGCGGCTCGACGCCGGCGCTCGCTGCGCTTCGGATGCGTGCCAGCGGCTTCTTGCCGTGTTTCTCGCCCCATTTCTTGCTGCCGATGAGGAGCGCGGCCGCCCCGTCATTCACGCCGGAGGCGTTGCCCGCGGTGACGACGCCGCCTTCGAAGAGCGGCTTCAGCTTCGCCAGTGCCTCCATCGTGCTGTCGCGCCGCGGATGCTCGTCGGCCGACATCTGCTCGGCGGGCGCGTCCTTCTTCTTCGCGGGCAGCGCGACCGCCATGATCTCGCCTTTGTAGAAGCCCTCCTTCTCGGCGGCGGCATATTTCTGCTGCGAGGCGAGCGCAAATTCATCCGACTGCTCGCGCGTGATGCCGAAATCCCTGGCGACGTTGTCGCCGGTCTCGGGCATCGAATGGTTGCCGTACTGCTTGATGAACTTCGAGTTCGGGAAGCGCACGCCGATGGTCGTGTCGTACATCTTGGCATCGCGGCTGTAGGGCGCGTCAGGCTTGCTGATGACATACGGCGCGCGGCTCATGCTCTCGACGCCGCCGGCGACGTAAAGGTCGCCCTCGCCGCAGGTGATGGCGCGCGAGGCGTCGACCAGCGCCTGCAGCCCGCTCGCGCACAGTCGATTGACCGTGCAGCCCGGCGTCGTCGGTGGCAAGCCGCTCAACAGGGCGGCGAAGCGCGCGACGTTGCGGTTGTCTTCGCCCGCCTGGTTCACGCAGCCGAGCACCACGTCGCTGATTTCCGCGGGGTCGATCGCGTTGCGCTTCACGACCTCGCGGATGACGTCGCCGGCCAGATCATCCGGACGCAGCGGGGCGAGCTTGCCCGCGTGGCGGCCGATGGGGCTGCGCAGTCCGTCATACAAATAGGCATCTAACATGACACGGCATCCAGCATGATTAGTTCTCCGGTGTTAGGAGCGACACGCCGAGCTGTGCCCGGCGCCGCAGCCATGGGCTCGGCCGATAGCGCGGCTCCTGGTAGAGCGTATGCATGTTCTGCAGCACGTTGAAAATCCGTTTCGCGCCGAGCGCATCCCCCATGGCAAGCGGGCCCTTCGGGTAGCCGAGTCCCAGCGTCACGGCGCGGTCGAGGTCTTCCGGCGTCGCGATGCGCATCTGCACGATATCGCAACCGACGTTCACGATGTGCGCGACGACGCGCTGCGCGACGAATCCCGGCGAGTCGTTGATGACGGACACCGGCACACCGTCGCTGGCCAGCAGTCCATGGGCCTGCTCGCGGACGTCCTTGCGGGTGATCGGCGTGACCATCAGCGTGCGGCGCTTGCTGAACCCGAAGAACGGGTCCACGGCGACGGTGCGTGTCGCATCGAGGCCGTGCTCCTGCGCGGCGGCGCTCGCATCCAGACCGAGCGGAGCGACGAAGCAGATCGCGTCCGGGCTGGGCTTGGGCTCGAGCTTCGCGCCAAGGTCGGCGAGCAGTTCCTTCAGCTCAGGGACGGCCCAAACGCTCGACGGTTTCGCTTTCGGCGCCGCCGGCTCTGACGGCATCTGCAGGTCGGGCGCGTATTCGTACCAGCCGCGCCTCGTCTTGCGGCCGTGCAATCCGGCCGCCACCCGCGGCTCGGCGATGAACGAGGGCCGGTATTTCGGCTCCTCGAAATACTGCTCGTACATCGACTTCATCACGGCATGCGCGACATCGAGTCCCACGAGGTCCATGAGTCCAAAGGGCCCGATGCGAAAGCCGGCCGCATCGACGAGGATGCGGTCGATGGTCGCGAAGTCGGCGACGCCCTCGGACAGCACGCGCAGCGATTCCGGCACGAACGCGCGGCCGGCATGGTTGACGATGAAGCCGGGCGTGTCCTTGCAGCGCACGGCGGTGTGGCCGAAGCGCCGGGCGAGCGCGGTGAGGGCATCCGTCACCCAGGGCTCGGTGAGAACGCCGTCGACCACCTCGACGATCTTCATCACCGGCACGGGGTTGAAAAAGTGGTATCCGGCAACGCGCCCGGGTCGCTTGCAGTTGGCGGCCATTGCGGTCACCGAAAGCGACGACGTGTTGCTCGCCAGGATGCAGCGCTCGTCCACGATTTCTTCGAGCTCGGAAAAGAGCATGCGCTTCGCGGCCAGGTCCTCGACGATCGCCTCGACCACCACGTGGCACGGCGCCAGGGCCTCTAGTCCGGGCACGACCTCGATGCGCTTCACGATGGCCTGCGGATCCTTGACGCGGCCTTTCTCGGCCTGCTTGGCAAGGGCCTGCGCGATCGAGTCGATGGCGCGGCCTGCCGCACCCGGCTGCGCGTCGTAGAGCAGCGTGCGAGCGCCGCACTGGGCGAGCACCTGCGCAATGCCGCGCCCCATGGTGCCGGCACCGGCGACGGCGGCCGTGAAGTCGCTGCGGGAAACGTCCAGCATTCGAGGGAGCGATATTGTAGGCCGTGCGGCTCGCTATAATCGGCGCGGAGGAGGAGAGCCCATGAAGTACCGGAAGATTCTGCTCGCGTACAACGGCTCCCAGGAGGGCAAGCGCGCGCTGCTCGAGACCGCGGATCTCGCGAGTTTCCTCGGCGCAGAGACGCATCTCCTGGCGGTGGCGAGCATGCCGCCGAGCCTCTTTCTCACCGAGGGCTTCGTGCCCGAAGAGCTCCTCGAGGAGGAAAAGAAGCGCACGCAGGCCGTGCTGGATGAAGGGATACGCACGTTGCGCGAGCGCGGCTTCAACGCCGCCGGCCAACTCGCCGTCGGCGAGCCGGTGGAGGAGATCTGCCGCTTCGCCAAGAGCCTCGGCGTCGACCTGATCGTCGTCGGCCACAACCAGACCACCTCGTTCGCGGCGCGCTGGTGGAAAGGCTCGGTCGGCGCCTCGCTCCTCGACTATGCGCCCTGCAGCATCCTGATCGCGCACTCGAAAAACTGATGCTCAAAGGCAGGCTGGAAGACGACCGGATGCTCACCGGTCGGGGGAGGTATGTTTCCGACTGGAACCTCCCGGGACAGGCCTACGGCCACTTCGTGCGCTCGGATCGGGCTCACGCCGAGATCGTTTCCATTTCCACCGAAGAGGCACTCAAGCAGCGCGGCGTCATCGCCGTCTTTACCGGCGAGGACGTCAAAGGTGCGCTGAAATCATTGCCGTGCGCGCTGCCGGTGAAGGGCCGCGGCGGCATGGAACTCATCCATCCCGGCCGGCCGGCGCTCGCGCAGGGCCGCGTTCGCTTCACCGGTGATGCGGTCGCGCTCGTCGTCGCCGAGACTGCGGTGGCGGCGGCGGACGCAGCCGAGCTCGTCGCCATCGAATACCGCGACCGCGATGCGGTGGTGACCGCGCACGATGCGACCAAACCGGGTGCGCCGCGGGTCCATGACACGGTGCCCGGCAACCTGGTGATGGATTTCGAATCGGGCGACGACGCCGGCTCGAAGGCCGCGTTCGCTGGGGCGGCGCGCACCATCGAGCTCGAGGTGGACATTTCGCGCGTCGTCGGCAATCCGATGGAGCCGCGCGCGTGCCTCGCCGCCTTCGTGTCGGACCAATACCATCTTTACGCGTGCACGCAGGGCGCGCCGATCATGCGCAACCAGCTCTCGGCCGTGCTTGGCGTACCGCCGGAGCAGATCCGCGTCATCGCCGAAGAGGTGGGCGGCGGCTTCGGTGTGCGCTTCAACATCTACCCCGAGTATTGCGCGGCGCTGTTTGCGGCGAAGAGGCTCGGCCGTCCGGTGAAGTGGACCGGCACGCGCAGCGAAGTGTTTCTCGCCGACGAGCAGGCGCGCGATGTGCGGGCCAAGGGTGCGCTCGCCGTCGACGCCAACGGCCGCATCCTGGCGATGCGGTTCGACATGCTGGCGAACCTGGGCGCGTATCTCGCGCCGACGGGGCCGTTCATCAACACCATCGGCATCGTGAACTGCCTCTCGGGCGTGTACGACGTGCCCGCGGCCTATGCGCGCATCCGCCTCGCGCTCACGAATACCGCGCCGATGGCCGCATACCGTGGCGCGGGGCGTCCGGTGATGTCCTACGCGCTGGAGCGTCTCGTCGAGCATGCCGCGCGCGAGCTCGGCATGGACCCGGCGGAATTCCGGCGCCGCAACTTCATCCGCACTTTCCCGTACAAGATCGCCGCCGGCTTCGAATACGACTCGGGCGATTTCGAAGGCGTCATGCAGAAGGCGCTTGCCGCGAGCGACTGGCACGGATTTGCTTCGCGAAAAGCGCAAAGTAAAAAGCACGGCCGCCTGCGCGGCAGGGGAATGTCGACCTACATCGAAGCGACCGGCGCGGGCTTTGCGCCGCAGGACCAGATCGAAATGCGCTGGGGCGCAGACGGCGGCCTGACCCTCTACGCGCCGACGCATAACCACGGCCAGGGCCACGAGACGACCTATGCGCAGCTGGTTTCGGGTGTGCTCGGCATACCGATGGAAAAGATCAAGCTGCGCACCGCGGGCGCCGACTTCTATATCACCGGCAATGCCACGGGAGGTTCGCGCTCGTTGCTCGCGGTCGGCGGTGTCATCTATCTCGGCGCGCAGCAGCTGGTGAAGAAGGGCATGGCGCTCGCCGCGGAGGCGCTGGAAGCGGCGCAAGCCGATATTGAATTTGCGGCGGGCGAGTACCGCATCAAAGGCACGGATCGACGCCTCTCGCTCCGGAGCCTCGTCGCCAAGCACCCGGGACAAATGGATCTCGCCTACGCGAACAAGTTCGGCGCCTGCTTCCCGAACGGCTGCCACATCGCCGAAGTCGAGATCACGCCGGAGACCGGTGAGGCCGAGGTCGTGTCGTACGTGGCCTGCGACGACGCCGGCAACATCATCAATCGCCAGATCGTCGAGGGGCAGGTGCAGGGCGGCCTGGCGCAGGGCGCGGGGCAGGTGTTCGACGAGGTCGCGGTGTACGACGAAACGGGCCAGCTCCTCACCGGGAGCTTCATGGACTACGCCATGCCTCGCCCGGGTGGCGTGGGAGGCCTCAAGCTGCTCGAGCATCCCGTGCCGACCAAGCTGAATCCGCTCGGCGCGAAAGGCGTGGGCGAGGCGGGCGTGACGGGCTCGCTGCCCGCGCTGATGAACGCGGTGGTCGATGCGCTGAGCGAGGTCGGCATCGAGCGCTTCGAGATGCCGGCCACGCCGCGGCGCCTATGGGAGGCGCTCCAAGCGGCGCATCGCCGCGCGGCGTAGAAGGCGCCAGACTCCGGCGATGGATCCACGCCAGGCGTGGCGGCTGGCGCGGCGCGCGGTCGAGGCTTGGACGCAGGACTACGCGCCAAGCATGGGCGCGGCGCTCTCGTACTACGCGCTCTTCTCGATCGCGCCGCTGCTCCTCATCGTCATCGGTGTCGCCGGCTTCTTCTTCGGCGAGCAGGCCGCGCGCGGCGAGATCTTCGGCCAGATCGCGGGGATGGTGGGCCCCGACGGGGCGCACGCGATCGAAACTCTCGTCGCCAGCGCGCGCAAGCCCGGAAGCGGGCTGCTGGCGATGATCATCGGCGCTGCATTGCTCATCACCGGCGCATCGACCGTCTTCGGCGAGCTGCAGAACGCGCTCGACCGCATCTGGCGTGCACCCGCGCGAGTGAGCGCCAGGGGATGGTGGAGGCTTCTGCGCACCAGGGTGCTGTCCTTCGGCATGATCCTGGGGATCGCATTCCTCTTGATGGTGTCGCTCGTGTTAAGCGCGGCCGTTTCGGCGCTTGGGCAGTGGTGGGGTCTCCATGTGCTCGACGTGGGCTTGAGCTTCGCGCTCACGGCGGTGCTTTTTGCGATGATCTACAAGGTGATACCGCGCGTGCGCATCGCATGGCGCGATGTCTGGGTCGGCGCGGCCGTGACCGCGGCGCTCTTCGCCCTCGGCAAATGGTTGATCGGCTTGTACATTGGCCGCTCGAGCGCCGCCTCGGCGTTCGGCGCGGCCGGGTCCCTGGTGGTGCTCATGCTGTGGGTCTATTACTCGGCGCAGATATTCCTGCTGGGCGCGGAATTCACGCGGCTCTATGCGGAGGAGCATGGCTCGCGCAGCGCCGTGCCGGAGCGCGTGAGCACTCGCATCCGGATACAGGCCGCGGCGAATTCCCCGATTGCCGAGCCCGGCCGCCCGGTCGCGGCGCTAGCCAAGCTGGGCGCAGCCCTTGCTGTCGGAATAGGTGCGAGCCTGGGCCTCGGTTTTCTTAGGCGCCGGTAAACTATGAGGCGAACATGAAAGAGAACGAAGACACGCTGCCCCGCAAGCCCTCGAGCTGGAGCGCCGCGATCGCCCAGTTGCCCGGCTTTCCGGAAGAAGCCAAACCCAGGCTTCCGCCGGTCGCCGACGGCAAGGCGCGCGCGGTGTCCTCGGGCATGTCCGACGAGGACGACGCCGAGCAGGCGTCGCACCACGACTAGGCACCGCGGATAACTACCCGGCGCATTCCGGCGACGCACGTCGGCAGCCTGATCCGGCCGCCGGCGCTGCTCGAGTTCATTCGCGCGCGCCAGAAGCGCGAGCCGTACGACGCGGCCGCTTACGAGCGCTGCCTCGCGCAGTCCGTGAAGGAGGTGGTGCAGCGCCAGGCTGAGGCGGGGATCGACATCCCGAGCGACGGCGAATTCGGCAAGAGCATCAGCTGGTCGCAGTACGCGCTCGAGCGTCTTTCGGGCTTCGAGCGCCGGCCGCCGCCGGACGCCAATCCGTTTTCACGCGGCGCCGATCGCTCGCGGTTCGCCGAGTTCTACGCCGAGCTCGACCGCGCCGACGGGCCGCCCGCGACGGCGGGCGCCACCGGCGCGCTTGCCGTGTGCGTCGGTCCCATCGAATACACGGGACACGCCGAGCTCGAACGCGACATCTCGAACTTCAAGGCGGCGCTCGCTGCCGCCGGCGTGAAGGAAGGATTTCTGCCGGTGGCCGCGCCGGCGAGCGTGATTCCCGACCGGAAGAACGAGTACTACAAGACCGAGGAAGACTGCGTGCGCGCGATCGGCAAAGCGATGCGCACGGAATACAAGACGATCGTTGATGCCGGCCTCTACGTGCAGCTCGACGACGCACGCTTCGCCGTGACCTACGATCGCATGGTGCCGCCGGCCTCGTTGGCCGATTACCGGCGCTGGGTCGAATTGCATGTCGAAGTGCTGAACGACGCGCTCGCCGGCATACCGGAAGAGCGCGTGCGCTATCACGTCTGCTGGGGCAGCTGGCCCGGGCCGCACACCACCGACGTGCCGCTCAAGGACGTGGTCGACCTCATCCTCAAGGTCAACGCCGGCGCCTATCTCATCGAGGGCGCGAATCCGCGCCACGAGCACGAATGGCGTGTATGGGAGAAGGTGAAGCTGCCGCGCGGCACGAAGCTCGTTCCCGGCGTGATCAGTCACGCGACCAACATCGTCGAGCATCCGGAGCTGGTGGCGGAGCGGCTGGTCCGCATCGGCAGGCTCATCGGTCCGGAGAACCTGATGGCGGGCACCGACTGCGGCTTCGCGCAGGGCCCCTTCCACCGGCGCGTGCATCCGTCGATCATGTGGGCAAAGCTCGAGTCGCTCGCCGCCGGCGCGCGCCTCGCAGCCGGGCAACTCTACTGAGGAGAGCGCAAATGGCGAACCATGTTTACAAGACGATCGAGCTGACCGGTTCCTCGCCGAAAAGCCTGGAGGACGCGATCGCCAACGCCGTGAAAAAAGCCTCGAAGACGGTGCACAACCTGCGCTGGTTCCAGGTGATCGACACGCGTGGCGAGATCGAGAAGGGCAAAGTGGCGCATTGGCAGGTGACGATGAAGATGGGTTTCACGCTCGACTGAGCGTAAAATGGCTGCGTGCGTTCCAGGAGAGTCGCTGCTCCACGACAGCAGCGACGCCGAAGGCGAAATCTCCCGTAACCGCTCAGGCCCCCAGGCTGGAACGCACGGTCAGCCGAATTCTGGAGAGCAGCGGATCCATCGATCCGCTCACCGAAGGAGCAAGGCCGCGCGGCGGGCGCCGCGGGCCGAATCTCTCAGGTAAACGGACAGAGGGAGCGGCGCACAGAGAAGGAGTGCGCTCATGAAAGTCCTGGTACTCGGCGCCGGCGTGGTCGGCGTCACCTCCGCTTGGTATCTCAGCAAAGCAGGCCACGAAGTGACGGTCGTCGACCGCCACGCGGCCGCCGGCATGGAAACCTCGTTCGCCAACGGCGGCCAGATTTCGGTGTCGCATGCCGAGCCGTGGGCGAATCCCGCCGCGCCGCTCAAGATCCTGAAATGGCTGGGACGCGAGGATTCGCCGCTGCTCTTCCGGCTGCGCCCCGACCTGCGCCAGTGGTTGTGGGGACTTTCCTTCATGCGCGAGTGCCTGCCCGCGCGCACGCGCCACAACATCCGGCAGCTCGTCACCCTCGGCCTCTACAGCCGTGCGAGCCTGCAGGCGCTGCGCGCCGAGACCGGCCTGCAGTACGACCAGCTCTCGCGCGGCATCCTGCACTTCTATACGAGCCAGCGCGAGCTCGACGCGGCGATCGAGCCGGCGCGCGCCATGCGCAGCCACGGCTGCGACGTTGAAATGGTGAGCCGCGAGAAGTGCCTCGAGCTCGAGCCGGCGCTCGGCAATGCGAACATCGTCGGCGGCAGCTGGACGCCGTCGGACGAATCCGGCGATGCCCACAAGTTCACGCAGGCACTCGCGGCGCTCGCCGCCGGCCGCGGTGTGAAATTCCGCGCCGCGCGCGTGGTGGCGTTCGCAGCCGAAGGCGGCCGTGTCGACGGCGTGCGCGTCGAGCGTCCGGATCTCACCGGTGAAGTGATCAAGGCCGACGCTTACGTCGTTTGCTTGGGCGCATACAGCCCGCTCCTCACTCGGCCGCTCGGCATGCATCTGAATATCTACCCGGCGAAAGGCTACTCGGTGACGATGCCGGTCGCCGATGCCGCGCGTGCCTACAACGTCTCGATGACCGATGACGAATACAAGCTCGTATTCTCCCGCCTAGGCAACCGGTTGCGCATTGCGGGTACCGCGGAATTGAACGGGTACAGCACCGAGCTGAACGAAGTGCGCTGCCGCGCGATCTTGCGCCGCACGCTCGAATTATTTCCAGGCGGCGGCGATCCCGCGCAAGCGCAGTTCTGGATGGGACTGCGACCGGCGACGCCTTCGAACGTCCCGTACATCGGCGCCACGCGCTATCCGAACCTGTTCCTGAACACGGGGCACGGCACGCTGGGCTGGACTCATTCGTGCGGCAGCGCTCGCGCGCTCGCTGATATCGTCAGCGGCCGCAAGCCGGAGGTCGATTTCGCGTTCACCGGCCTCGCCCACTCGCGAGGCATAGTCATACCGGCTCACGCCGCGTAGCGCATCCTGCGTAACGGGCAGGCGGGCACGCCTGCCCTAATGCGGCATGCTGAGCGCGGCGCTCGGGTACGTAATCAGCTTCGCCGCCATGGCCGCAAAGCTTGCGGTGGTGGCGGCGCTTGCGGCGTGCACGGTCTCGCTGATCGCCGCGCTGCGCCGCGGTCGCAGGGAATAACGCCGACGCTTACTTGGCGGGCTTGCTCGAGCCCGTCGCGGCGTTCCGGTTCTTGTTGCCGGTGATCTTTTCCTTCGCCGAGCTCAGGTCCTTCTTCGTCATCGCCTTCAGGTACTCGGTGCGCGAGAGCTTGCCGTCGCCGTCCGTGTCGGCGGCCTTGAAGTTCTTCCGCAGGTACGGGTTCTTCGCGGCTTCGGTGCGCGTGAGATAGCCGTCGTTGTTCTTGTCGAGCTTGTTGAAGCCCGGGTCGTCGCTCGACTTCGCGGCGAATGCCGGGGCTGCCGCGAGCGCGAGCGCCGAGGCGATAAGGATTGGCTTGATGGATCTCATACTGTCCTCCAGTGCGTTAAAGGGCACTGGGAATCCCGCAGGATTTGTGCCGGAAAACGGTGGGGTGTCGGCGTCAGCGCGGCGTGGCGCCGCAGTTGACCAGGTCCTGGTCGGACATCACCGGCTTGATCTCGCAAGGCCCTGACTTGCCCAGCAGCGGCCGCTGCTCCGCTACCGGCACGACCGGTTGAACCGGGCGGGCGGACGCGACAGTCGCCGCCGGCTTCGCCAAGCGCGGGATCTGGGGCTCGACGACCTGGACCGATTTTACCGGCTCGGCCGGTTTGGGTGCTTCGACGGCGGCGGGCTTTGGAGCCTCCACCATGGTCGGCGCATCCGGCACCTTCTGCGGCGGCGTCGGCGCAACGACCGGGGCTGCGGTCGCCACCGCGCCAGGCATGCCTACGAAGGAGATGTTGTCGCGCCCGAGGTCGTACTGGACGATGAGGGTCGCATCGCCGGCCTCGACGGCAAAGATCGGTTGTTCGGAGACCGGCGCAGGCGCTTCCGACTGGGCGATTTCGTCGCCGGCGGCGCGGCGCACTTGCACGGGCTTGCCGCCGGTCACTCCCATGAGAGCCTTGTAGACCGCGGCGCCACTCGCGTCGGGTGCGAGATCCAAGCGCTGGCGCAGCGCGGGAGAAACGATCACCTTGTCGCTCATGACCGCCGGCGCGGCGCCGGTGATGAGAGCGCTCGCGACGTAGGAGCGCGCTTGCTGCTCCGTCGTCTTGGCGGGCGTAGCTTGCTGCTGCGCCGCCGCCGGAGCAGCGACGAACGCGGCAACCAGTAGATAACGGGAGAGGTTCATGAGCTACAAGATAGCGCAGAACAGCCCGCCTTGTGGCGAGCCCATTCCGGCCGCCGTGCGGCAAATTCCTCATGTTCGGGCTGCTCGTCGTAGGGTCGCTCGAGCACGCGCATCAGACGCTCCAGCACCGACGGGTCGCCCGCCTGCATGGCGTCGATGGCCTGCTGGGCGAGGTAGTTGCGGAATACGTACTTCGGGTTGACCCTCGCCATGCGCGCGGCCCTGTCGGACGGCGCCCGCTCGACGTAGCGCCGCAGCCACGCGAGCAGTCGCTGATGCGGCGCATCATCCAGATAGAACGCACCGCGAAGCGGCGCGAGCAGCGCCGCGTCGTCGCCGTGGAGCGGCACGCGCGCGAGGTTGCGGAAGAAGATCGTGAAGTCGGTCTCGCTTTCCGTGAGCACCTCGAAGAGCTCCTGGCCGAGCTCTTCATCGACCGCGGCAAGGCCCAGCTTTTGCGCCACCGCCGATCGCCAGCCGTCGTTGAACGTATCGGCGTAGAGTGTCAGGCCTTCCTCGAGTTTCTCGCGCTCGACGAACGGCAGGAGCGCTTCCGCCAGCCGCGCGAGGTTCCATTGCGCGATGCCGGGCTGGTTGCCATAGCAGTAGCGCCGGCTCTGCGCGTCGGTGGTATTCGGCGTCCACATCGGGTCGTAGCCTTCGAGCCAGCCGTAAGGCCCGTAATCGATGGTCACGCCGAGGATCGAAAGATTGTCGGTATTCATCACGCCGTGCACGAAGCCAAGGCGCATCCAATCGACCATGAGCAGCGCCGTTCGCCTGCATACCTCGCGGTACCAAGCGTCATAGCTCAGCCCGGGAAAATGCTCGCGGATGACGTAATCAGCGAGGCGCCTGAGCGCTTGCGTCTCGTCGTTCGTGGCGAGAATCTGGAAATTGCCGAATCGCACGAAGGTCGGCGCCACACGGCACACGACGGCTCCGGGCTCCTCTTGCGGATGACCATCGTAGAACATGTCGCGCACCACCGGCTCGCCGGTGGCGACGAGGCTCAGCGCGCGCGTCGTCGGCACGCCGAGATGGAACATCGCCTCGCTGCACATGAATTCGCGCAGCGACGAGCGCAGCACCGCGCGGCCATCGGCCGTGCGAGAGTAGGGCGTCGGCCCCGCGCCTTTCAGCTGCAGCTCCTGGCGCGAGCCATCGATGGCGATGATTTCCGCCAGCGTGATCGCGCGCCCGTCGCCGAGCTGCCCGGCCCAATGCCCGAACTGGTGCCCGCCATAGCGCGCCGCGTAGGGCTGCATGCCCGCAAGCACGCGGTTGCCCGCAAGCACGTCGACCGATTCGGCGCTCGGGCGAGAAAGGCCAAGCAACTCGCCCAATCCGTCCGACCATGCCAGGAGCCTCGGCGCTGCCACGGGCGTCGGCTCGATGCGCGTGTAGCACGCGCCCGAGACCTGGCGCGGGATGTTGACGAGCACGGGATCGGCCGGCAGGTCGCGCACGAACGTGTTCTGGAAATTCGACTGCGCCAGATCGATGAGCGCCGGTGCGCGCTTTGCGGCAACCTTCATAGCTCCATTATCGCGCATGGCGTACGTCACACTCGCGGCGTGGAGGAATGCGCACCACGATACCGCCTGTCCAGCGCCGATAACCGACGATCAGGTACCTGGGCATGGCGCGACATATGACACGGCGCTCGCTAAAGCGTGCGCGTAACTTGAGGCTGTCTCGTTTCACCTCCTCCTCGGGATCTGAGACACAAAGCCCGGAAACAGGCGAACGCCGATCCGGGCTTTTTCTTTTGGCGGTCAGCCAGAGATGGTGGAGGCGGCGGGAATCGAACCCGCGTCCGTAAGCCCTACACAGTCAGGACTACATGCTTAGCCTGGTCTTTTAATGCCTTCGCTCTGCGCCCGCCAACCGGCAGGCTGACGCTCGGCTAGCCGCTTCGACGGATCCCCCGGGCCAAGCGGCCAAGCCCGGGAGAGAGGCTGATGTGAATGACGCTGCACTCGATGTTCCGAGCCTGGCCCATCAGCAAGCCAGTGCAGCGTCCAGCAGGTATTAGGCTGCTAGAGCGAAACGCTCGTCGTTGGCGTTTGTGTGTTTTCCAGATGGATTTACGAGGTGCTCTGGTCCTCGGCATGCCCTGCGCTGCTTCGATGCCCACGTCGAAACCAGGTCGCCCCCGGATTCAACATGCATTTTACCCTACCAACCCTTTAGAACGAGTTTGCCGATCATGGTTCCAGACTCGAGCTGCGCGTGCGCCTTGCGCAGATTCGCGGCGTTGATCGGCGAGAGCGTCTCCTTCAGCGTACCGCGCAGCTTGCCGCTGTCGAGCCATTCGGCGACCTGGTTGAGGAGCTTGTGCTGCTCGATCATGTCGGGCGTCTGGAAGCGCGGCCGCGTGAACATGAGCTCGAAGCAGACCGCGGCGCTCTTCGCGCGCACGGCGTCGACGTTCAACGGCTGCTTGTTGCTCACGATGAGCACCACCGCGCCCTGCGGCGCGATGAGATCGCCGATGCTGGCCCAGTGCTCATCCACTTCGTTGAAGTTGGCGATGTAGTCGACGTGCTTCATGCCGAGCGCCTCGACCTGCGGGCGCATCGGCTTCCGGTGGTCGATGACGTGGTCGGCACCGAGCTCCTTGCACCAGGCGATCGTTTCCGCGCGCGACGCGGTCGCGAGCACTTTCAGCTTCGCAATTTTCGCGATCTGGATGCCGATTGAGCCGACGCCACCGGCGCCGCCGATGATCAGGACCGATTTGCCGCTTTGCACCTTCATGCGGTCGAAAAAGGCTTCCCACGCGGTGATCGCGGTGAGCGGGATCGCGGCGGCTTGCGCGAAGTCGAGCGACTTGGGCTTGCGTCCGACGATGCGCTCATCGACGAGGTGGTATTCACTGTCGCAGCCCGGGCGGGTCACGTCGCCCGCGTAGTAGACGGCGTCGCCCGGCTTGAAGAGCGTCACCTGCGGCCCGACGGCGGCGACCGTGCCGGCGGCGTCCCAGCCGAGCACGCGCGGGGCCGCGCTGCCCGCTTTGCGCTGCTTGGTATCCACGGGATTGACGGAAACGGCCTCGACTTTGACGAGCAGGTCGCGCCCGGTCGGCGACGGCGTGGGCAGCTCGATGTCGTTGAGCGATGCGATGTCGGTGCCGGTATGAGCGACGGCTTTCATAGGTGCTCCAGCAGTTCTCGGGGATGGGAAATGATCGCGTCGGCGTTCCAGGTCTCGGGCCCCGGATTCTCCGCGCCGTGGTAGCCGTATTCCACCGCGACGCAGCGCATGCCGGCGGCGCGCGCCGCCTGGATGTCGCGCAGGTCGTCGCCGACGTAGATGCAATCCGCCGGCGATAGCTCCAGTTGCTGCGCCGCGAGCAGCAGCGGCGCCGGATGAGGCTTCAGGTGCGGCGTGGAGTCGCCGCAGACGACGCACCCTGGCATGACGCGCAGCTCGTCGACCAGGCGGGTGGTGAAGCGCGTCGCCTTGTTGGTGACGATGCCCCAGGCGATACTTCGCGCGGTGAGCTCGCCGATGAGGTCCTTCATGCCATCGAAGAGGCGCGTATGGACGCAGATCGCAGCGGCGTAGTTGTCGAGAAACTCGTCTTTCATGCCGGCGTAGTCGGCGTGTTCCGGCGTCATGCCGAAGCCGATGCGCAGCAGTCCGCGTGCGCCCATCGAGGCATAAGGGCGCACCGCCGCCGGCGGCAGGGGCTCGAGGCCGCGTTTCGTGCGCATGGTGTTGACCGCCGCTGCCAGGTCGGGCGCGGTATCGGCGAACGTCCCGTCGAAATCAAAAAGCGCTGCTCGTGCGGCTCGCCTATCTGTCACGCCCGCAGCGCAGAAGATAGTTGACATCGCAGTCCGACTCCAGTCGGTAGCGTTGGGTAAGCGGGTTGTAAGTCATGCCGATCAGCTCGGCAATGCGCAGGCCGGCGTCGCGCGCGAAGCGCGAGAGCTCCGAAGGCTTGATGAAGCGCTGGTAGTCGTGCGTGCCGCGCGGCAGCAGTCGCAGCACATATTCGGCGCCGATCACCGCGAAGAGGTAGGACTTCGGATTGCGGTTGATGGTGGAGAAAAAGACTTGCCCGCCCGGCCGCACCAGGCGTGCGCACGCGGCGACCATCGCCGCGGGTTGGGGCACGTGCTCGAGGAGCTCCATGCACGTCACGACGTCGAATTCAGCGGCATGGCGCTCGGCATAGTCCTCGGCGCTGACGCCTTCGTAGCTGACCTGCGCCTTGCTCTGTAGCGAATGGAGCTCCGCGACGCGCAACGATTTCTCCGAGAGATCGATGCCCGTGACGCGCGCGCCGCGCGCGGCCATGGCTTCCGCGAGGATGCCGCCGCCGCAGCCCACATCGAGTACGCGCTTGCCGGCGAGCGCCGCGCGTTCGTCGATCCAGTCCAGGCGCAGCGGATTGATCTCGTGCAGCGGCCGGAACTCGCCCTGCGGGTCCCACCAGCGCGAGGCAAGCTGGCTGAATTTCTCCAGCTCGGCCGGGTCGGCATTCATCGGGGCATTGTCCCAAAAAAAAGCCCCGCCGAAGCGGGGCTTTCTGGGTTGCGCGAACGGCTACTTCGTATTTGCCGAGCCCGCTTCGCTGGGTGACGAGCCGCTTGCGCTCGTGCCGGCCGAAGTCCCGCTCGAGCTCGAGCCCGCCGAAGACGAAGTGGAAGAGCCCGTCGCGGCCGTCGACTCGCGGCTGCCGAGCAGCGCCGCATCCACGCGGCGATCGGGCTGCAGGCAGGCGATCAGCTTCTGGTTTTTGTTGTTCTCGGCGCCCAGATTGCTGCACTCGTTCCCGGTGATCGGCTCGGACTTGCCCTTGCCCTCGACCTGCAGCTTGTCCGAAGAGACGCCCTTTTGCCCGAGGTAGTCGGCCACCGCTTGCGCGCGCTCCTCGGAGAGTTGCTGGTTGTATTCCTCGGAGCCGATGCGATCGGCGTGGCCGGTGAGCGCGACCTGCTGAACGTTCGTGCCCTGCGCGCTTTGGGCGAGCTCATCGAGCTTCTGCTTCCCGCCAGGCAGCAGCTCGGCGCTGTTGAACGGGAACAGCACGTCGGTGGAAAGCGAGATCTTTTCGATCACCACCGGCTCAGGTGCGGGCGCTGCCGCCGCGAGCGGCCCAGGCGCCGGCTCGGGCGCTTTGGCGATCGGCGCCGGTGGAATCGAGGCGCTCGGCACCACGTCGCAGGGCGCGGAGGCTTTTTCCGGCGTCCAGTCGGCGCCGCCGTGCCAGCAAAGGCCGAACGGGTTGGTCGCGACAACGCCCGCGCCGGTGCCGACATACCCGGGGGCCGGTGGCGGGTTGGCTATCCGAGCGGTCGCGCCCGCGGGCTGCGTCGCGGTGCTTTTCGGGACTGCGCTGCTGGTCTGGTAGTTCGGCTGCGCATACGCTCCGCAAGCCAGCATGGCGATGAGCACTGCCAGAATCCGCTTCTCCATCCTCGTCTCCTTGTCCGAACGTCCAAAAAAAGGTGCCGTGCCAGGCGGATCAGCTCGGCATAGTCCCGATGGAGCAGCAATTCATGTGCCGTAAAACAAAAACCCCGCCGAAGCGGGGGGTTCTGTTGGGCCGGGAAGACTATTGACGGCTAGAGGCGGCGCGTCCCAATCACTTCTATTTCCACCCGGCGGTTCTTGGCGCGGCCTTCGCGCGTCTTGTTGTCCGCTACCGGCTGCTTCTTGCCTTTGCCCTCGGTGTAGACGCGGTTCCCCTCGATGCCCTTGGAGACGAGATAGGCCTTCACTGATTCGGCGCGGCGCACCGAGAGCTTCTGGTTGTAGGCGTCGCTGCCGATCGAGTCGGCGTGGCCGATGGCGATCACGACCTCGAGGTTGACGCCGCGCACTTTCGCGGACAGGTCGTCGAGCTTGCTCTTCCCTTCAGGCTTCACCACCGACTTGTCGAAATCGAAAAGCACATCCGAGGCAAAGGTGACCTTCTCGGCGACGGGCTTCGGCTTCGGTGCCTCGGCAGGCTTTACTTCCTGCACGGGCTGCGGCGCCGGCGCGGGGGCGGGCGCAGCCGGCTTCGGCGCAGCTGTCACCGCGGGCTTAGCAGCTTCGTCGGTGGCGCAGCTCGCTGCAAAGGCGACCACGATCGACGCGAGCCAGATTTTCTTCAGCATGCTTCCCCCTGTTTTTCGCGAAAAATCGATTCGTATCAAGACCCTGCGAGAGAGCCGAGCGAATTCTGCCATAAGCGCCATTGAGTGTCCAAGCGAGAAAACACCGGGCTGATCAATTTTCCCTCTGCTACGCGCAACTCGCCCGCCACCCAGACGTGCGTGACGTGCTCGCGTCCAGCCGCGTAGACGAGGTGCGATGCCGGGTCGAAGCACGGCGCGAGCTCCGGGCCGCGCAACGCCACCGCAGTTAAGTCGGCCGCTTTGTGCACGGCGATCGAGCCGATTCGATCGGCGAGGCCAAGGGCCTGCGCGCCGCCAAGCGTGGCCGCGCGAAGCGCCGCGTGCGCGGGCATCGCCTGCGCGTTGCCCGCGACGGCTTTCGCGAGCAACGCCGCGAGCCGCATCTCCTCGAATGAATCGAGCCGGTTGTTGCTCGCCGCGCCGTCGGTGCCGAGCGCGATATTGACGCCGGCGGTGGCAAGCGCGGCGATCGGCGCGAACCCGCTCGCCAGCTTGAGATTCGACGAGGGGCAGTGCGCGACGCTCGCGCCGTGGCGCGCGAGTAGCGCGATCTCCTCCGGCGTGAGATGCACGGCGTGTACCGCGATCAGGTTGGGTGCCACGAGATTGAGCCGGCGCAGGCGCTCGAGGGGGCGCACGCCGTGCTCGGTAAGCGACGCCTGGATCTCATGCTCCGTTTCATGCACATGCACGTGCACCGGAAGATCGAGCTCGGCGGCGAGCGTCGCGATCTGGCGGAAGCTTGCGTCCGAGACGGTGTAGGGCGCGTGCGGCGCGAGGCAGAAGCTGACCAGGCTCTCTTCGCCGTAGCGATCGCGCAGCTCGAGGCCTTTCCTCAGGTAATCGGCGGCGTCCGCGGCATACGCGGACGGAAACTCGATGACGATGATGCCGTGGGACGAGCGCATGCCCGCCTCGAGCGCGGACTCGAGCGCGGCATCGGGAAAGAAGTACATGTCGTTGAAGCAGGTGATGCCGCCGCGAAGCATCTCGGCGCACGCGAGCAGCGTGCCGTCGCGCACGAACTCCGCGGAGACATGGCGCTTCTCGGCGGGCCAGATGTGCTCCTGCAGCCAGCGCATGAGCGGCAGGTCGTCCGCGAGGCCGCGCATCAAGGTCATCGCGGCGTGGGTGTGGGCGTTGACCAGCCCGGGGATGAGGACGTGCTCGGCTAGATCGACTGTCTCGTAGTCCGTGAACCGCTGGCGTGCCTCTGCGGCCGGCAGCACTGCTTCGATCTTGCCGTCGCGCACGGCAACGGCATGGTCGTCGAGTACGCGGCCCGCCGGCTCGATGGGGATGAGCCAGCGGGGGAATGCGACGAAGCGCTTTTCTATCTCGGCGTGCCCTGGATTTCCACTACGACGCGACGGTTTGGCGCCAGGCATTCGATCAGCGCCTTGCGATCCTTCTGGTCGGGGCAGGACTTGGCCGGCGTCGTCTTGCCGAAGCCGAACGTCTCGACCTGCGCAGCGTCGGCGCCCTTGGAGACGAGATAGGCCCGCACCGCCATGGCGCGTCGTTCGGAGAGCTTCTGGTTGTATTGCGCGGAACCCAGCCGATCGGCGTGGCCGTTCACGTTGACGTAGCGGATCTGGCCGAACTCTTTCAGCTTGGCGACGACTTCGGCGTCGAGCAGCTTCTTCGCCGAGTCGGTCAGCGTCGCCTTGTTGAAATCGAAGAGCCCGGTCGAGGCCAGATTGATCACCGCGGGCTTCTTGGGCTCGGGCTTCGGCGCGGCGCCTCCCTCACCAATCTGGATGTCCTGCGTGGCGCGCGGCACCGGAGCGGGCGCCGGAGCGGGTGATGCCGGAGCCGGCTTTGCGGCCGGCTTTTGCTCCTCCGTCGCGCAGGCGCCAAGCGCGAGCGAAACGGCCAGGATGAGCGTTGTCTTTTTCATTCCTCCCCCTCTTTTTCTGCGTCTTGGACCGGGCGCCATTTAAGCACAGCCGCAGCTTCGCTTACAAGGCGATTTTACGAGGGAAAACCGCCGCTTGCGCAGGATTTTTGCAATGCGGCGCATGTTAAAATTCGAGCCTCTTCCCGCATGGAATCCTTCGCTAAAGAAACCCTCCCGATTTCACTCGAGGAGGAGATGCGGCGTTCGTACCTCGACTACGCGATGAGCGTGATCGTGGGGCGTGCGCTGCCCGACGTGCGCGACGGCCTCAAGCCGGTCCATCGCCGAGTTCTCTTCGCCATGCACGAGTCCAACAACGTCTGGAACCGCCCTTACGTGAAGTGCGCGCGCATCGTCGGCGAAGTGCTCGGCAAATACCACCCGCACGGCGATTCGGCGACCTATGAGGCGCTGGTGCGCATGGCGCAGGACTTCTCCATGCGCTACACGCTGATCGATGGCCAGGGCAACTTCGGCTCGGTCGACGGCGATGCGGCGGCCGCGTACCGCTACACCGAATGCCGGCTGGAGCGACTCGCCTCCGAGATTCTGGCCGACATCGAAGCCGAGACCGTCGATTTCGTGCCGAACTACGACGGCAAGGAGCGCGAGCCGGTGGTCCTGCCGACGCGGGCCCCCAACTTGCTCGTCAACGGCTCTTCGGGCATCGCCGTAGGGATGGCGACCAATGTGCCACCCCACAACCTCGGCGAAGTAGTCGACGCCACGCTGCACGTGCTGCAACACCCGAGCTGCGCGATCGAGGAAGTGATCAAGCTAATGCCGGCGCCGGACTTTCCTACGGCGGGAATCATCTATGGCATCGCCGGCGCCCACGAGGGCTATCGCACCGGCCGCGGCCGCGTCGTGGTGCGCGCGCGCACGCATTTCGAGGAGATCGGCAAGGGCGAGCGCCAGGCGATCATCGTCGACGAGCTGCCCTATCAGGTGAACAAGAAGGCGCTGCTCGAGAAGCTCGCCGAGCTCGTCACCGAGAAGCGCCTCGAAGGCATTTCGGACCTGCGCGACGAGTCCGACAAGTCCGGCATGCGCATGGTGATCGAGCTGAAGCGCGGCGAGATCCCCGAGGTGGTGCTGAACAATCTGTTCAAGATGACGCAGCTGCAGGACGCCTTCCATATGAACATGGTGGCGCTGGTCGACGGCCAGCCGCGCGTCCTGAACCTGAAGGACCTGATCGAGGCGTTCATCTCGCACCGTCGCGAGGTGGTGACGCGCCGCACCGTGTTCCAGCTCCGCCAGGCGCGCGCACGGGGCCATGTGCTCGAAGGCCTCGCCGTGGCGCTCTCGAACGTCGACGAAGTGATCGATCTCATCAAGAAGGCGCCGTCTCCCGCCGAGGCGAAGCGCGGCCTGATGGAGCGCTCGTGGCCGTCCGATCTCGTGCGCACGATGATCGGCGACAAGCCGGCGGCGCAATTCCGCCCCGAGGGCCTCAATGTGGCCTATGGCCTGAAGGCCGATGGCTATCGGCTGAGCGAAGAGCAGACGCAGGCGATCCTGGAGCTCAGGCTGCAGCGCCTCACCGGACTCGAGCGCGACAAGATCCGCGACGAGTACAAGGAAGTGATGGCGGCCATCGCCGACCTGCTCGATATCCTGGCCAAGCCCACGCGCATCACGCAGATCATCGGCGACGAGCTCAAGGCGCTGAAGGAGGCCTTTGGCGACAAGCGCAGGAGCGAGATCGTCACCGTCGCCGAAGACCTCTCGATCGAGGACCTGATCGCGCCGCAGGACATGGTGGTCACGTTCTCCCACGGCGGCTACGTGAAAGGCCAGCCGCTCGCCGATTACCGCGCGCAGCGCCGCGGCGGCCGCGGACGCATGGCGACGACGATGAAGGAAGACGACTTCATCGAGCGATTGTTCGTCGCCCACTCGCACGATTATCTGCTGTGCTTCTCCAACCGCGGCAAGCTCTACTGGCTCAAGGTATTCGAGGTGCCGGCTGGCAGCCGCACGAGCCGCGGCAAGCCGATCGTCAACCTGTTCCCCATGGAGCAGGGCGAGAAGATCACCGCCGTGGTGCCGGTGAAGGAATTCGACCAGGAGCATTTCGTCTTCATGGCGACCGCGCAGGGCACGGTGAAGAAGACGCCGCTGGATGAATTCTCGCGGCCGCGGCCGAGCGGCATCATCGCCGTCGGCCTCGACGAGGGCGACTATCTGGTCGGTGCCGCGCTCACCGACGGCAAATACGACGTCATGCTGTTCTCCTCGGAGGGCAAGGCCGTACGCTTCGAGGAAGGCGATGTGCGGCCGATGGGCCGCCAGGCGACGGGCGTGCGCGGCATGCGCCTCGGCGACGCGCAGCGTGTCGTCTGCATGCTGGCGGCGAACAACGAATCGAAGGGCGTGCTCACCGCCACCGAGAACGGCTTTGGCAAGCGCACCCCGATCGCCGAATATCCGCGCCACGGCCGCGGCGGCCAGGGCGTCATCTCGATCCAGATCTCGGAGAGGAACGGCAAGGTGGTCGGCGCCGTGCTGGTCGACGACAACGACGAGGTGATGCTGATCTCCACCGGCGGCGTGCTGATCCGCACCAGCGTGGCGCAACTCCGCGAGATGGGGCGCTCGACGCAGGGGGTGACGCTGATTTCGCTCGACGCCGGCGAGAAGCTCGCCGGCCTCGAGCGCATCGAGGAGCGCGACCTCGGCGCCAATGGAAATGGCGGCAACGGCAGTAATGGCAATGGCGATGCGCCGCGTGAAGAGCCGCCTTCCTCCGAGGCACCCCCGCCCACGGTGCACTGATGTCCCGCATCTTCAATTTCAGCGCGGGGCCGGCGATGCTTCCCGCCGAAGTGCTTTCCCGTGCCGGCGACGAAATCCTCGACTGGCACGGCAGCGGCATGTCGGTGATGGAGATGAGCCATCGCGGCAAGGAATTCATCGGCATCGCCGCCGATGCGGAGAAGGACCTGCGCGAGCTCCTCTCGGTGCCGAAGAGCTACAGGGTGCTGTTCCTCGCCGGCGGTGCGACGCTGCAGTTCGCGCAGGTGCCCATGAATCTGCTGCACGGCAAGGGCAAGGCCGACTATGTCGCGACCGGCGAATGGTCGAAGAAGGCGATCAAGGAAGCGAAGTCCTACTGCGATGTGCACATCGCAGCAACGTCGGAGGACAAGAACTTCACCTACGCGCCGAAAAACTGGAACGTGCGCAAGGACGCGGCGTACGTTCACTACTGCTCGAACGAGACCATAGGCGGTGTCGAGTACCACGCTGTGCCGCAAGTGCCGGTGCCTGTGGTCGCGGACGCTTCATCGCACTTCGTGTCCCGGCCGATCGACGTCGCCAAACACGGCCTCATCTACGCTGGCGCGCAGAAGAACGTCGGGCCCGCGGGCCTCACGATCGTCATCGTGCGCGAAGACCTGGTCGGCAAGGCCGAGAAGGGCACGCCGAGCGTGATGGACTACAAGCTCCAGGCGGAAGCCGAGTCGATGCTGAACACGCCGCCGACGTACTCGATCTATATCGCCGGCCTCGTCTTCAAGTGGCTCAAGGCGCTGGGCGGCGTGGCGGAGATCGAGCGGCGCAATGTCGCCAAGGCGAACCTCATTTACGATTTCCTCGACACTACCAAGTTCTACGGCAACCCGGTGGCGAGGGAAGACCGCTCGCGCATGAACGTGCCGTTCACCCTGCGCGATGCCAAGCTGGACGAGGAATTCCTGAAGGGCGCGGCGAAGGAGGGCATGGTCCAGCTGAAAGGCCACCGCTCGGTCGGCGGGATGCGCGCCTCGATCTACAACGCCATGCCGCTCGAAGGCGTGCAGCGCCTGGTCGACCACATGAAGGAATTCGAGAAGAAACATGGCTAGAAGCCGCCTTGAAGGCAAGCATGGCTAAGGGCAAGAAGTGCGAGATCCTGATGATCAACCAGATCGCCCCGGTGGGCCTCAAGCGCTTTCCCGCCGAGCGCTATGCGGTGGTGAAGGAATCCAAGGATCCCTGGGCCATCCTCGTGCGCTCGCAGGACCTGCACCAGTTCGAGTTTGGCCCGTCGCTGCGCGCGGTCGGCCGCGCGGGCGCCGGGGTGAACAACATTCCCGTGCCGGCGCTCTCGAAGCGCGGCATTCCGGTGTTCAATGCGCCGGGCGCGAATGCGAATGCGGTGAAGGAGCTGGTCCTCGCCGGCATGCTCATCGCCGCACGCAACCTCGGCCCCGCGCTCGAGTTCGTGAGAAGCCTGGATGCCGGCGGCGGCGATATCGACAAGACGGTGGAGAGCGGCAAGAAGCAGTTCGCGGGCTTCGAGCTGCCGGGACACAGCCTGGGCGTGATCGGGCTCGGCAAGATCGGCAGTCTCGTGGCCGACGCTTCGATCCGGCTGGGCATGAACGTGCAGGGCTATGACCCGCACATCACGGTGGAGGCGGCGTGGAGCCTGCCCGCGCAAGTGCGCCGCGCGAACTCGATCGACGAGATCCTGAAGACGAGCGACTTCGTCAGCCTGCACGTGCCGCTCGTCGAGAAGACGAAGCACCTCGTCAACACGAAGAACATCGACCACTTCCGCAGCGGCGCGGTGCTGCTCAATTTCTCGCGCGACGGCGTCGTCTCGGACGAAGCGGTCTTGAAAGGCCTCGAGAGCGGGCGGCTCAAGTGGTACGTCACCGATTTCCCCAGTGCGGCGCTGCTCGGCAAGCCCGGCGTGATCGCCCTGCCGCATCTTGGAGCATCGACCGCCGAAGCGGAGGACAATTCGGCCGTCATGGTGGTGGACGAGCTGCGCGAGTACCTGGAGCACGGCAACCTGCAGAACGCCGTCAACTTTCCCGATGCGCAGCTGCCGCGCGAGGCGCCCTACCGCTTGGCCATCGCCAATGCCAACGTGCCCGACATGCTGGGGCGCATCTCGCACACGCTCGGCAAGCGCAAGATCAACATCCATAACATGCTGAACAAGTCCAAGGGAGAAATGGCGTACACGCTGGTCGATACCGACACTGCCGTCGGCAGGGAAGTGATCGACGAGCTGTGCCACACGCATGGCGTGCTGGCGGTACGCTATTTACCGGCCGATGGCGGATGACATCGCAAAACTGCGCGGCGACATCGACCGCGTCGACGACGAACTGCTGAGCCTCCTCAACCAGCGCGCCGCGCTTGCACGCCGGATTGGCGCGCTGAAGAAAGGTGCGCCGGCCTATCGTCCCGAGCGCGAGGCCGAGATCCTGCGGCGCATGGCGCAGGCGAATCCGGGACCGCTCGCCGCCGAGCGGGTGACGGGCGTCTTTCGCGAAGTCATCTCGGCCTGCCGCGGCCTTGAGGAGGCGATCCGCGTCACCTACCTCGGCCCTGAGGGTACGTTCAGCGAGCAGGCCGTGCGCCAGCATTTCGGACGCGTCGCGGAGGCCCTGCCCGTACCGTCGGTCGACGAAGCTTTCCGGCAGTGCGAGGCCGGTGCAGTGCAGTTCACCGTCGTGCCGGTCGAGAATTCGACCGAAGGCGTGGTGGGCCGTACGCTCGATCTCCTGCTGACGACGCCGCTTCGCATCTGCGGCGAGATCGAGTTGCGCGTCCAGCAGAACCTCCTCGCCAAGGGTGCGCTGAAAGCCGTGCGGCGCGTCTATTCGCACGCGCAGTCGCTCGCGCAGTGCAATGCGTGGCTCGGGCAGCATCTGCCGAATGTGGAGCGCGTGCCGGTCGCCTCCAACGCCGAAGCTGCGCAGCGTGCCGCGAGGGAGAAAAGCTCGGCGGCGATCGCCGGGCAAGCCGCGGCCGACCGCTACGGACTCACGGTGCTGGCCAAGTCGATCGAGGACGCGCCGAACAACACCACCCGATTCCTCATCCTCGGACAGCTCGATGCGGCGCCCACCGGCAAAGACCGTACGTCGCTCGTCATGTCCGCCGAGAACAAACCCGGTGCCGTGCACGCGCTCCTGACGCCGCTCGCGCAGAATCGCGTCAGCATGACGCGTATCGAATCGCGTCCGTCGCGCAGCCGTTCGGCGCTCTGGGAATACGTGTTCTTCATCGACGTCGAAGGCCACCAGAAAGACGCGCCGTTGGCCAAGGCGCTTGCCGAGCTGCAAGCGAAGGCGGCCTTTCTCAAGGTGCTCGGCTCCTATCCGGTGGCGCGCTGATGCTCGTCGATCCCTGCGAGCTTTCGCCTTCCTACGTGCGCTCGATCGCGCCGTACCAGCCCGGCAAACCGATCTCGGAGCTCGCGCGCGAGATGGGGATGGACGAGCGCTCGATCGTCAAGCTCGCCTCGAACGAGAACCCGCGCGGCATCGGCCCGCGTACGCGCGCGGCAATCGACGCCGCGCTCGCCGACGTCGCGCGCTATCCGGACGGCAACGGCTTCGCGCTGAAGCAGGCGCTCGCCGGGCGCTACGGCGTCGACATGGCGTCGATCGTGCTCGGCAACGGCTCGAACGACGTGCTCGAGCTCGTCGCGCTCGCTTTCCTCGGACCCGGGCGCGCCGCGGTGATGTCGCAGCACGCGTTTGCCGTCTATCCGCTCGCCACGCAAGCGCGTGGCGCGCGCTCGATCGTGGTCCCGGCGGCGAACTACGCTCACGACCTCGAGGCAATGGTGCGCGTTGTGGATGACGAGACGTACGTCATCTGGGTCGCGAACCCCAACAATCCGACCGGCACGTTTGCGCGGCCGGACGAGGTCGAGGCGTTCCTGCGTCGCGCGCCCGAGCGTGTGCTGGTCGTGCTGGACGAGGCCTACAACGAGTACCTGGCGCCGGAACTGCGCATCGATAGCGTGAAATGGCTGCGGCGGCATCCCAACTTGATCATCACGCGCACCTTCTCGAAGGCTTATGGCCTCGCGGGACTGCGCGTCGGCTATGCGCTCGCGCATCCGTCGGTCGCCGACATCATGAATCGCGTGCGCCAGCCGTTCAACGTCAACGCCATCGCGCTCGCCGCCGCGACCGCCGCGCTCGACGACATGGAGTTCGTCGCGCGCAGCTACGCCGAGAACCTGCACGGCATGCGCCAGCTCGAGGAGGGCGCGCGCAAGCTCGGCCTCGACTTCATTCCCTCGCACGGCAACTTCCTCACCATTCGCGTGGGCAAGGCTGCCGAGATTTTCAAGCGCCTCCTGCGCCGCGGCGTCATCGTGCGTCCGGTGGGCGGCGCCTATCAGTTACCCGAGCACCTGCGGGTCACCATCGGGACGACACCGGAAAACGAGAAGTTTCTCGCCGCGCTCGCCGGCAGCCTCAAAGAATAGAGATGCGCCTCGCCGTCATCGGCGTGGGTCTGATTGGCGGCTCCTTCGCGCTGGCGCTGAAGCAGGCGGGCAAGGTGAGCCATGTCGTCGGTGTCGGCCGCAATCGCGCGAATCTCGACCTCGCGCGCGAGCGGCGCATCATCGATGCGATCGCACCCGATGCGGCTACGGCGGCGCGCGATGCGGACGTCGTACTGGTTGCCGCGCCCGTCGCCCAGTTTGCGGCCATCTTCGGCGCGCTCGCTGCCACCCTGAAGCCGGGCACAGTCGTAACCGACGCGGGCAGCACCAAACGCGACGTGGTGGCGGCCGCTCGCGCCGCGCTCGGCGCGAAGCTCGGCCAGTTCGTCCCGGCGCATCCGATCGCCGGCGCCGAAAAGAGCGGTGCCGCGGCGGCGAGCGCCGAGCTGTTTCGCGACCGTCGCGTGGTGCTCACGCCGTTGAAGGAGAACGCCGCCGCAGCCACCTCGAAGGTGCGCGCCCTCTGGGAAGCGTGCGGCGCGCACGTCACGCGCCTCGAGCCCGAGGAGCATGACGCGGTGCTCGCCGCGGTGAGCCACCTGCCGCACGTTCTCGCCTACGCGCTGGTGCATGACATCGCGGAACGCGCCAACGCGGAGCAGCTCTTCTCCTACGCGGCGGGCGGGTTTCGCGATTTCACCCGCATCGCCTCGAGCCATCCCGAGATGTGGCGCGATATCTGCATCGCCAACCGCGACTTGCTGCTTGGCGAGCTCAAGCGCTATCAGGCACAGCTCGGGCTCGTCGAGACGCTGCTCCATGCGAGCGACGCTCGTGCGCTGGAGAAGCTGTTCGCACAAGCGCGGGAGGCGCGCGATCGATGGCTGAAGTCCTCGAGCTGAAGGCGGCGCGCGGCGCACGGGGCACCGTGCGCCTGCCCGGCTCGAAGAGCATCTCCAATCGCGTCCTCCTTCTCGCATCGCTTGCCGGCGGCGAGACCGAGGTGACGGGACTGCTGGATGCCGAAGACACACGGGTGATGCGCGAGGCGCTCAGGCGCCTCGGCGTGACGCTGACGGAGCACGCCGGGGGCATCAAGGTGCGCGGCGCGGGTGGAGCGTTTGCCGAGAAGAAGGCCGATCTCTTCCTGGGCAACGCCGGCACGGCGCTGCGTCCGCTGGCCGCCGCGCTCGCTTTCAGCAACGGCGAATATTACGTTTCCGGCGTGCCGCGCATGCACGAGCGGCCGATCGGCGATCTCGTCAATGCGCTGCGCTCGATCGGCGCCCGCATCGATTACCGCGGCACGGAAGGCTTTCCGCCGCTCGCCATCCATCCGGCGCCGCTCAAGGTTGCGGCGCCGGTGCGCGTGCGCGGCGAAGTCTCCTCGCAGTTCCTGACGGCGCTTCTCATGGCCCTGCCCTTGGGTGGAAAGGCGGGCGGCAAGCCGGCAACGATCGAGGTGCAAGGCGATCTGATCTCGAAGCCGTACGTCGAGATCACGCTGAACGTCATGCGCCGCTTCGGTGTGCCGGTTGAGCGCACTGGCTGGGCGCGCTTCGCCGTCCCCGCCGCGAAGTATTCGTCGCCGGGCGCGATTTTCGTCGAGGGCGATGCTTCGTCCGCGTCCTACTTCCTGGCCGCCGGCGCGCTCGGCGGCGGACCGGTGCGCGTCGAAGGCGTCGGCAGCGGCAGCATCCAGGGCGACGTGCGCTTCACCGAGGTGCTCGAGAACATGGGCGCCAAGGTGCGCATGGGCGAAGGCTGGATCGAGTGCAGCGGGCGCGGCAAGCTGCGTGCGATCGACATGGACCTCAACCACATTCCAGACGCGGCAATGACCGCGGCGGTGCTCGCGCTCTTTGCCGACGGCACCAGTACGCTGCGCAACATCGCGAGTTGGCGCGTCAAGGAAACCGATCGGCTGGCGGCGATGGCGGCCGAGCTGAGCAAAGTCGGCGCGACGGTGGAGCAGGGGGCGGACTACCTGCGGGTCACGCCGGGCAAGTTGCACCCTGCAGAGATCGATACCTACGACGACCATCGCATGGCGATGAGCTTCGCGCTGGTTGCGATCGGCGGCGTGCCGGTGAAGGTCAAAGACCCGCAATGCGTGGCGAAGACATTCCCGGACTACTTCGCCCAGCTCGAGAAGATCCGCGCATGACGGCGCCGGTGATCGCCATCGACGGGCCGTCGGCTTCAGGCAAAGGCACCATCGCGAGCCGCGTCGCCAAGCGGCTTGGCTTCCACTACCTGGAGAGCGGCGCGCTGTACCGCCTGGTCGCGCTCCTGTCGCTCAGGGAGGGCACAGTCGATGAGGCGCGCCTCGCCGAGCTCGCCGAAGAGATGGATGTGCTCTTCGAGGACGGGGAAACCGTGCTCGGCGACGAAACGGTGACTGAAAAGATCCGCAGCGAACCGGTAGGCGTACGCGCCTCCGAGGTCGCCAAGGTCCCGGCGCTGCGCCAGGCGCTGCTGAGGCGCCAGCGGGCCTTCCGCCGCGGCCCCGGCCTTGTGGCTGACGGCCGAGACATGGGGACCGTCGTGTTCCCGGACGCCGAGCTTAAGGTGTTCTTGACAGCAGGCCCTGAAATACGGGCCGAACGGCGCTATAAGCAGTTGATAGAAAAAGGAATCGATGCTAATCTTCGCGCCCTTTCCCGCGATCTCCGTGACCGGGACGAGCGTGATGCCAAGCGGGCGGTCGCGCCGCTGGTTCCGGCGCCGGATTCGCAAGTGCTCGATTCTTCGGCACTTTCAATCGACGAGGTCGTGGAGCGGATCGTCGGCTGGTGCCGGGAAAGGAAACTGGGTGGGCCCGTCTAAAGCGAGCCCGTGTGTTCAACGAGACCCGTGGCGCAAGCTACGGACTGAAAAGGGTTTTCCTTAATGGCTAGCATTTCCCCGGCAACGCAGTCCCAGAAGTCGTCGCCGAAGTCCGCGCAGGCCTCGGGCGGCGAATCGTTCGCCGCGCTCTTCGAGGAGAGCCTCAACCGCAAGGAAATGCGCATCGGCGAGGTGATCACCGCCGAAGTGCTGAGCGTGGACGACAACTGGGTGGTGGTCAATGCGGGGCTCAAGTCGGAAAGTATCATTCCGGCCGAGGAGTTCAAGAACGACGCGGGGCAGGTCGACGTCAAGCCCGGCGATTTCACCAGCGTGTCCATCGAGGCGCTGGAAGACGGTTTTGGCGCCACGCGCCTGTCGCGCGACAAGGCGAAGCGCATGGCAGCCTGGCTCGAGCTCGAGAAATCGCTCGAGAACGGCGAGAAGGTGAAGGGCGTCATCACCGGCAAGGTGAAGGGCGGTCTCACCGTCATGACGAAGGGCATCCGCGCGTTCCTGCCGGGCTCGCTCGTCGACCTGCGTCCGGTGAAGGACACGACGCCGTACGAAGGCAAGGAAATGGATTTCAAGGTCATCAAGCTCGACCGCAAGCGCAACAACGTCGTCGTGTCGCGCCGCGCCGTGCTGGAAGAGACCGCGGGCGCCGAGCGCGAGCAGCTGCTCGCCTCGCTGCAGGAAGGCGCGACCGTCAAAGGCATCGTCAAGAACATCACCGACTACGGCGCGTTCGTCGATCTGGGCGGCATCGACGGCCTGCTGCACATCACCGACCTGGCATGGCGCCGGGTGAAGCATCCGTCGGAAGTTCTGAACGTCGGCGACGAAGTCACCGCCAAGGTATTGAAGTTCGACGCGGAGAAAAATCGCGTCTCCCTGGGATTGAAGCAGTTGGGCGAAGATCCTTGGGTCGGCATCGCGCGCCGCTATCCGCAGGGCACGCGTCTGTTCGGCAAGGTCACGAACCTGACCGACTACGGTGCCTTCGTCGAGGTTGAATCAGGAATCGAAGGCCTGGTCCACGTCTCCGAGATGGACTGGACCAACAAGAACGTGCATCCCTCGAAGGTCGTGCAGGTGGGCGACGAGGTCGAGGTGATGATCCTCGAGATTGACGAGGAGCGCCGCCGCATCTCGCTCGGCATGAAGCAGTGCATGCCGAACCCGTGGGAAGACTTCGCCCGCGAGTACAAGAAGGGCGACAAGGTCAAGGGACAGATCAAGTCGATCACCGACTTCGGCGTGTTCGTCGGCCTGCCCGGCGGCATCGACGGCCTGGTTCACCTCTCGGACCTTTCCTGGTCGGCGACCGGCGAAGAGGCCGTCAAAAACTTCAAGAAAGGCGAGGACCTGGAAGCCGTGGTGCTCTCGATCGATGTCGAGCGCGAGCGCATCTCGCTCGGCGTGAAGCAGCTCGAAGGCGATCCGTTCACCAATTTCACCGCGGGCCACGAGAAGAACAGCGTCGTTGCCGGTACCGTGAAGACGGTCGACGCCAAGGGCGCGGTGGTCGACATCGGCGGCGTCGAGGGCTACCTGCGCGCTTCGGAATTCTCGCGCGACCGCATCGACGACCTGACCAAGCACCTGAAGGAAGGCGATACGGTGCAGGCGATGATCACCAACGTCGACCGCAAAAACCGCTCGATCAACCTCTCGGTGAAGGCAAAGGACCTGTCCGAGGAGACCGACGCGATGAAGCAGCTGCGCACGGAGAATGCGGCGGCGAGTGCCGGTGCGACCAATCTCGGGGCGCTGCTCCGGGCGAAGCTCGACAAGGGCGGCTCGGAGAAGTAGGCGGCACCAAAGGGGGGGATGGTTCGATGACCAAGTCGGAACTGATCGCGCGCCTCGCCCAGCGCTATCCGCAGCTGGTGGCGAAGGATGCCGAGTACGCGGTGAAGATGATCCTCGATGCGATGACACAGAGCCTGCTCAGCGGCCACCGCATCGAGATCCGTGGCTTCGGCAGCTTCGGGCTCAACTACCGGCCGCCGCGCACCGGCCGCAATCCGAAGTCGGGCGAGAAGGTCCACGTGCCGGAGAAATACGTGCCGCATTTCAAGGCCGGCAAGGAGCTGCGCGAGCGCGTCGACGGCACGCAGGCCGATACGCCGGCGGCGCCGCAGGAGCGGGCCTCGCAGCCTGTTAGATAAGGCGCACGCGTGCGCCTGTCACGATAAAGGCCCTAGTGCGCATCGTCACCTGGGCGATCCGCCTCATCGTCTTCGTGTTGCTGCTGGCGTTCGCCGCCAAGAACGCCGATCCGGTCACGCTGCGCTTCTACTTCGACCTCGCGTGGCAGATGCCGCTGGTCGTGCTGCTGTTCATCTTCTTCGCCGCCGGCGCGCTCTTCGGCGTGCTGGCGCTGGTCGTGCCGCTCATGCGCCAGCGGCGCGAGATTTCGCTGCTGCGCAAGCGCACCCCGCCCGAGGAGCCGGGCCGGCCGCCGGTTCCCGAGCTCTAGATGTTCGATCTCGAAACGCTGCAGCTCTGGTGGCTGATCGGCTTCGCCGTGTTCTTCGTGCTCGGCTGGCTGGCCGCGCGCGTCGACATCCGCCACGTGATGCACGAATCGCGCGCGCTGCCGCGCTCGTATTTCAAAGGGCTCAACTTCCTGCTGAACGAGCAGCCGGACAAGGCGATCGAGGCCTTCATCGAGGTGGTCAAGGTCGACCCGGAGACGATCGAGCTGCACTTCGCGCTGGGCAGTCTCTTTCGCCGGCGCGGCGAGTATGACCGCGCCATCCGCATGCACCAGAACCTGCTCGAGCGCGCCGACCTCGCCGACGAGCAGCGCGTGATCGCGCTCGCCGAGCTCGGCCAGGACTACCTCAAGGCCGGGATCCTCGATCGGGCCGAGGAAGTCTTCAAGAAACTGGAAAAGAGCCCCCAGGCGCCCGCGGCGCGCGTCCACCTGCTCGAGATCTACGAGCAGGAAAAGGACTGGAACCGCGCGATCGACATGACGCGAGAGATCGGCGCCGATCCGCGCGAGCTCGCGCAGTACTACTGCGAGCTCGCCGCGTCCGAGGCCGCGCAGTCGCGGCCCGACGAGGCGCGCAAGCATCTCGAGGCGGCGCTGGACGCGAATCGCAAGTGCGTGCGCGCGAGCCTGCAGCTCGGCGACCTGGAGAAGAGCGCCGGCCGTGGCGACCGCGCGATCGAAGAGTGGAAGCGCATCGAGTCGCAGAACCCGGCGTACCTGGCGCTCGCTGCCCAGCGCCTGTGTGACGCGTACCGGGCGGCGGGGCGCGCGGACGAGGGCCTGCGCCTGGTCGCCGATTACCTCGAGCGCTATCCGTCGCTCGACCTGCTGGATATCGTTTTCCAGCAGACGCTGGAAGCCAAGGGCCACGAAGAGGCCTACAAGCTGATGCGCGACGAGCTGCGCAGGAACCCGACGCTGCTTGGCCTCGACCGCTGGCTGGAGGCGCAGGTCATCGCCGCCACGTCGCCCGACAAGCGCCGCGACCTGGAGCTCGTGCGCAATCTGGTCCACGGCCACACCCGGCGCCTGGCGCGCTATCGTTGCGAAACCTGCGGCTTCAAGGCGCGGCAGTTCTACTGGCGCTGCCCCGGCTGCGGCGGCTGGGAGACCTATCCGCCGCGGCGCACCGAGGAATTCGAGCTTACGCCATGAACGTCACGATCATCGGAACCGGCTACGTCGGCCTCGTCACCGGGGCCTGCCTGGCTGACGCGGGCAATCATGTCTTCTGCCTCGACCTCGACGAGGGGAAGATAGCGCGCCTGAACCGCGGCGAGATCCCGATCTTCGAGCCGGGGCTGGAGGCGATCGTGAAGCGCAACGAGGCGGCGGGCCGCCTGCGCTTTTCGACCGACGTGGCGGCGAGCGTCGCCCACGGCGAGCTGCAGCTCATCGCGGTGGGCACGCCGCCCGGCGAGGACGGCTCGGCGGACCTGCAGCATGTGGTCGCGGCGGCGCGCTCGATCGGCCGCTACATGGACGGCTACAAGGTGGTGGCGACGAAATCCACCGTGCCGGTCGGCACGGCCGACAAGGTGAAGCAGGCGATCATCGAGGAGATGAAGAAGCGCTCCGAAAGTGGAATTCGCGGCAACGACTTCACCGTCGTGTCGAACCCCGAGTTCCTGAAGGAGGGCGCCGCGGTCGAGGATTTCATGCGGCCGGACCGCATCATCATCGGCGCGGACGACCCGCGCGCCATCGCGCTGCTGCGAGGCCTGTACGCGCCGTTCCAGCGCAACCGCGAGCGCATCATCGTGATGAGCGTGCGCTCCGCCGAGCTCACCAAGTACGCGGCGAACGCCATGCTCGCGACGCGCATCTCGTTCATGAACGAGATCGCCAACCTCGCCGAGGCGATCGGCGCCGACATCGAGGAAGTGCGCCGCGGCATCGGCTCCGATCCGCGCATCGGCTACCAGTTCCTCTATCCGGGCGCGGGCTTCGGCGGCTCCTGCTTCCCGAAGGACGTGAAGGCGCTGCAACGCACGGCGCAGGATGCCGGCAGGCCGCTGCGCGTGGTGAACGCGGTCGAGGAGGTCAACGAGGCGCAGAAGCACGTGCTCGGCTTCAAGATCCGCGATCGCTTCTCGAACGAGCTGCGCGGCAAGTGCATCGCCCTGTGGGGCCTGGCGTTCAAGGCCAATACCGACGACATGCGCGAGGCGCCGAGCCTTGCGTTGATCGACGATCTCGTCGCCGCCGGCGCCAAGGTGCGCGCCTACGATCCGGCCGCCGGCACCGAAGCGAAGAAGATCTTTGCCGAGAGCGCTGCCGTGACCATCGTCGCGAATGCGATGGACGCGGTCCAGGGTGCCGATGCGCTCGCCATCGTCACCGAGTGGCAGGAATTCCGCAGTCCCGACTTCGCCGCCGTCAAGAAGGCGCTCAAGACCGCGGCGATCTTCGACGGCCGCAACCTCTACGACCCGGCGGCTCTGCGTGCACAGGGGCTCGAGTATTACCCCATCGGGAGAAAATCATAAAGGCAGGGAGAAAATCATAGACACCTCCAAGGCGCGAGTGCTGGTGGTGGGCGACGTGATGCTCGACCGCTACTGGTACGGCGACGTGTCGCGGATCTCGCCGGAGGCGCCGGTGCCGGTGGTGTTGGTGAACGAGAAGAAGGAAGACCTGCGCCTCGGCGGCGCAGCCAACGTCGCGCATAACTGCGCCGCGCTGCGTGCCCGCACTACGCTCCTCTCCGTCGTCGGCAACGACGATGCCGGCCGCAAGCTCGAGCGGCTGCTGAAGAAGAATGGCGTCGACGCCCGGCTGCATCGCGACCGCTCGATCCGCACGACCGAGAAGCTGCGCGTCATCGGCCGGCAGCAGCAGCTGCTGCGCATGGATTTCGAGCGCACGCCCTCGCGCGAGGTGCTGGCCTCGAAACTCGACCAATATCGCGCCGCCCTGCCCGAGTGCGATGTGGTGGTGCTGTCCGACTATGGCAAGGGCGGCATGACGCACATCGGGCAGATGATCCAGCTCGCCCGCCGCGCGAAGAAGCGCGTGCTGGTGGATCCCAAGGGCGACGACTACTCTCGCTATCGCGGCGCTTCCGTCATCACGCCCAATCGCGCCGAGTTGCGCGAGGTGGTGGGCACTTGGCAGGACGAGGCGGATCTCGCGCGGCGCGCCGAGAGTCTGCGCCGCAAGCTCGGCCTGGAGGCGCTGCTCGTGACGCGCGGCAACGAGGGCATGACGCTCTTCCGCCCCGGCCGCAAGCTGCACATCAACCCCTCGACCGAGTCGTTCGTCAACGATTCCGAGGCCGCGATTTCACCTGCAGATGCCTGCTGTTCCTGACGGCGCAATATTTCTTCTTGAAAAGTCACCTGCCTTTCGATGGCGGCCTCCTTTTTGCCAGCCGAAGCGAAATCAATCAGGCTCGAACGCACCGCGCTGCGGACCTGCCACGCAACGGTGATGATGTTCCAGCGCGCGGATTCGCCCAGATGCCGGGCTTCATCCATGCGTTTGCCACGCTTGCCCGCCGTTTCCAACGGGACATCAAGGTTGAAGAACGGCATCCACGGATTCACACCGGAGGGAGCTACGCCCGCGCAGGGTTATCACACCATCACGCTCACCATGACTTACACAGACGAAAGTGCGCCGCCTGACCGCCGAGATGATCCCGATCACCCTGCCCGGCTTCGCGGAAATGCACCCCTTCGCGCCGGCCGTTACGAATACAAACTCTTGTTGAATGGGAATCGTTGGTTGGACGATCCGGGAAATCCGCGAAAAGCTCCGGATGGTCTCGGCGGATTCGATCTCTACATTAGCTACTACCGCAACGGACAATGGACAAAAGCAAAGAACCTCGGCGCGCCGATTAACTCTGCGGCGGATGATCTCTCTCCGAAAATTACGCCCGATGGAAAATACTTTTTTTGGGCTAGCACCCGAAGCGATTTCAGCTTAACCCCAGATCAGCCGCGCACCACGACCGATTTTTTCCGAAAACTCGCCGGCCCGCGCAACGGCTTGGGCGACATTTATTACATTGTCAGGCTACGAGTGACGCCTGACGTCTGATCCATTATCAAATTGAAGGAGTTCAAATGAGCAATAATACGACTACGGACGAAGCCGTGATCCGCGAGCTAATTGAAGACTGGGCAAAGGCGGTTCGTGCCAAGGATTTTGACCGCATCCTTGCGCACCACTCTGCGGAAGTGCTGATGTTTGATGTGCCGCCGCCATTGGAATCAAAGGGCATCGAAGCATATAGAGAGACATGGGATCTATTCTATTCTGCGCAGCCCGATCCAATTGCATTTGATATCCAACGCATGGACGTTGTTGCCGGCTCCGATGTTGCGTTTGTGGCTGCCCTGATGCGTTGTGCGGAAAAAGGAAGAAACGGAGAACGGATCACACTTGATTTTCGGCTGACCGTTGGCCTACGTAAGATAAACGGCCACTGGATTATTTTGCACGAACATCACTCGGTCCCCGCCACCTAGTGTGTTTGCATCAGCGAAGCCTAGCAACCGGTTGCAGCTGACGGCGCTTCACGCCCTCGCTGAATCGGGGCGTTATGTTTCACACAGGAAGTTATGTGAGTATTGACTTGGACGATTTGAAGGCAGCCTGCTATGAAATGCTCGAACGGCCATGTGGCAGAGGCGTCCTATTCCTGCCTCATCGATTCAAGACCTTGCCAACGAATTCTACGCGGTTGCCGCTGACAGAGTAGAAGAATACCACGAAATGGGTGAAGACGCGGAAGTTATAAATCGCGCCGTCTGGTATCTTGCTCAGGTTCATGCTTCACCTCCCATGAACACAGATGTTCGGTGGTTTACCGAAATGTTGAGTGCGCTTCTTGAACTAGCATTTCCCAACACTCATGTTGCTGAGGGGAAACCAAAACAATTCCTAGAAGACTTGCTTAAAGGAATTAAGTGGTCAGTCAAAAACTCGTTTGATCCGGATGGAACATAACATTCGGCTCGAGTCAGCAAAACGGAGAATTCCCTCCCCGACTAAGGGCGCTCCCAAAAAGGAGACACAAACATCGGTTTCATGATGAGGAAAATGACATGAAGTACCTTTGCCTGGCTTACGAGGAGGAGAGCAAGCTGAACGCCCTCTCCAAAAGCGAGTGGGACAGTTTGAGAGACGAGACGCTGGCCTACGTTGATGAACTCAGAAGCAGCGGTTGCCTTATTTCGACAGAGCCCCTTCAGAGCGTCCGTACTGCCGCGACTGTGCGGGTTCGCGAGGGGAAGGTAGCGATTACGGACGGTCCGTTTGCTGAGACCAAGGAAACGCTGGGCGGATTTTTTCTGATCAATGCGCGTGACCTGAACGATGCAATTCAAGTGGCCTCAAAGTGGCCATCGGCACGCCTAGGGAGTATTGAGGTCCGGCCGATAGAAGCGGGATTACCGACGGATCGCCGCTACGTGTGAAGGCAAAAAGAAAAAAGTCTTGAGCGCGGTGACGATCACGGTGCCCGCCGAACGTCTACATGCTGTCGTCTCTCTTGTTGAGTCAAACGGAGGTGGGAATGACAGCGAAAAAGCTATCTGCGTCAAAGGGGCGGCCAAGAGCGCGGGTCATTGTGAAGAATGTTAATCGCCCTGGAAAAAGCCGTCCTGTAGATGCGGCCAATTACCAGGCTATGCGACGGACATTATTGAGAGTGCTACCGCCCAAAAGTCCAGGTTTCACCTTGTTTGAACTGTATCGCGCGGTGTTGCCTCGTCTACCGGCCGACCTCTTCCCAGGTGGAGCCAAGGCCGGTTGGTGGATGAAGACTGTTCAGCTCGACCTGGAAGCGAAGGGAATTATCACGCGCAAAAAGACCAAGCCGTTGCAGTTGCACCGGTCATGAGGGGTAGATCGGAACGAACGCCGTCTAACCAGCCGATGAAG